>Ga0116227_10002610_pt1 | contig 40707 bp, 29 predicted proteins | sample S1TSphgellanicum_FD_89693 | JGI IMG/M metagenome (GOLD analysis project Ga0116227, IMG submission 89693) | Host-associated microbial communities from peat moss isolated from Minnesota, USA - S1T2_Fb - Sphagnum magellanicum MG | ecosystem: Host-associated > Plants > Peat moss > Unclassified...
AAAAAAAAAAAAAAAAAAAAAAAAAAAAAAAAAAAAAAAAAAAAAAAAAAAAAAAAAAAAAAAAAAAAAAAAAAAAAAAAAACCTTGAAAGATTTTTCCTTCAATCCTTGAAGCCCCTTCATGGAAAAGACTTCCCCTAGGCTACATGTAAAGAACTGGTAGAATTTTTCTAGTGTTATGTTGAGGGTGCCACAGGAATGGGTTAGGTACAGACAATTACGCCCAAAAGGGATTATTACGGAACGCGGAATTTGGCTGGCTGGTTGTGTGGGTTCTGAGAAGCTGCTGCTGTTGTTTCTGCTGGTATACGCACGCACACGGTTGGCTATGGGGTTTGAACTTTGAACGTGTTGACGAGTCGGTGAGAGTCTTTACTGCTCAGCTGCCCCTTGCCCGGACACTTGCCCGGACTCTCTCTTTCTCTCTCTCTCATTTGTCCGCACTCTGTGTGTCTGTCTCTCACTTGCCCGGAATATATTTCTCTCTGCCCGGGTATTTTCTCTCTCTTGCCCGGGGGTTTCTCTCTCTCTTGCCCGGACTCTCTTTCTTCTCTCGCCCAGTCCCAGTTTTTCAACGTTCTGTTTTGTTTTTTTGCGGCCATGGAGGGCGTGTTCTGCGACGGCGTGGGGGAGTGGCGTCACCAACCAGCCAACAAGACAGAGGTCCTGCCTTTTGCTCCTGCCGTTTTTTTTTTCGGAATGAACGTCGCAGTAGATCCAGGAACGGAATAAGAAGAAGAAGGATCATTTGTTTGAAAGTCTCCGTGTTTGTTTTTTCTCAGTAGAAGCAGAGGTGGAAAAATTAACGACGATGATGACGATGATGTTGAGGATGATGATGCAGATCTTGACGGTCTAAGACCATAGAAGAACAACAAGAACAAGAACAAGAACCGGAAGAACAGGAACACCAAAAAAACAAACAACTAGAACAGGAAGATTTCGTGGCTTGCGAAATCTGAATTCTGTTTTGTGATGAGTTCAACTTCATGGCTATGAAGCGGCTGAGAAGAGAATCAATATGTCGAGTTTAAGAGGTACACCCTATTGTTTCCTGGCAAGAATTCTGGGCTTTTGAAATCCATCAATTATTAACATTTGATGTGACGATTTTTTGTTTGTTTGTTTGTTTGTTTTTGCATCTTGTACAACACAATAATAGGTCAACTCTTTGTCAATTATTCAGCCGTTAAAGTTGCTCAGGAATTGTGCTTCTGATGTAAGAAGAAGCACAATCCCTGAGCCTCAGTTCACACAGTGCTCTCTAACTGGAGCAGAATTAAATGATCTTCTTACATCAGGGATTTAGGGTTACTTTTTTTCTCCACAAACTGGGATCAAAATTCTGGTTTCCACAAAGTGTCACAGAATTCAAGCCTGATCAGATATTGGTTACAAGTAGCTAGCTTCATGTACATTCATTATTATTTCCAGGTTTGTGTGAAAATTGAGGTTTTGTGTTCACCACAGTTAGGGTTTTGTGCAGCAGCAGACTCATGACATCTGTCAGTAGCCATAACAAATAAATCAGTGAACTAATCTTCAATTAGACTGTTGACCCACAAGCTTCAACTGTGCACTTGACAAGCTGACCTAAGTTATGCTCTGTGTATGAGGTCGGCTCGAACTGTCCTCAAACATAGTAGAAAACAACCTTGAAATTGTGGTCAGAATGTCACAGAGGGAGAGGTTTGGCTCAACAAGGAAGTTAGGGTTTTCAGGTACAGCAATCTATTGTTGGGTAAAATATGTACTTGGTAGTAGCAGTAGCTTGAATAAGCCTGTGTTGTGTGGTGCATTAGATTAGCCTCCTGAACTGAATCTAATACTTTGTAATCTTGTGTTGGTGACTGTTAGTGTAAAAGCAAATGGCGTCAAATCAGGGGCCAGTAAAAGGAGGCCCACCTCCACTGACATCTCAGTCGCCGTCGACTCAAGTCAGCGGCAACTCTAGCTCTTCAGTCCCTGTGGGCCTGATTGTAGGCATTACAGCAGGTGTTGCAGTAGGGATATTGCTATCATTAGCTTTGGTTATATTACTTTGCTGCTTTTTTCGAAGAATTCAGTCGAAGAAAGGGGGTGAGCAGAAGGGACAGGTGATACCGATCCGTGTGAATGGGGTCAATTCAAGCAGCATTATGTCCGATTCCATCTCATCACCCCATTCGTCTTCTCCTAACAAACCACACTGGTGGAGCCATGATCGGCAACTGATTCCATCCTCTTCTGGTGTGACCAAATTTTCTTACAAGTAAAAAACCACAATCCTTCACATTTACACATCATGATTGGTGTGAATATGTCTCCTTTCAGAACATTTGGCAAAAGTCATTTGAATTTACACCACCTGTGGTAGTTGGCATTGCCCATGTTCAAGGTTGACAAGGTTGATACTCATTTCTAATGGAGTGTTGAATTAAAAGAGGACATGTTTAAGGAATTCTGTATTGCTTGTTTGCAGGGAGCTGCAGAAGGCAACACATAATTTTACAGCCTTACTAGGCCAGGGATCATTTGGCCCTGTATATAAAGCCACTATGAAGCCACTTGGTACTAATCTTGCTGTCAAAGTTTTGGCCAAACACTCCAAGCAAGGTGATGCCGAGTTCCAAACGGAGGTGCATGCCTTACCCTGTGTATTTCTGATCTCACGTGTCCATTACTGGATGGCCTGTATCCAATGGCCAGCAGATACTTAGGAAGCATCAGTTTATACTTTGGTTTTCATATTGCAGGTTATGCTTTTGGGGAGGTTGCACCATCGTAATCTGGTGAACTTAGTGGGCTATTGTGAGGAACGTGGTCAGAGAATTCTTGTGTATGAGTTCATGACCAACGGGAGCCTTGAACAGCAATTGAATGGTATGTTCCTCTTGTAGGTACTCTCGCATCTGAGCTGTAACAAAGCATGAAGTGTATAGCCTCAGCTAATTTTCACCAACACTGGCACATTTTTCATGGTGGACCTAGAGTTTGTCCCATCAGAATTGAGAGGGGTTGATAAGAGTGGGATTTTCTAAGAATTTTGTCCCTGCTGTTACTGTGAGGAGGGGGATGCTAAAGGTAGAGGCATGACTACCTTAATCTGTTTTCCAGATAAGGAGCACAAGCCGTTGAGCTGGGATCAAAGGGTGCGGATTGCCCAAGACATTTCACGAGGGATTGAATACCTTCATGATGGAGTATGTATTATCCTTCTTGACATGAGAATGTGGCATTATCACACTACTTGCATCTCACCCATTATCCCAACCAGAATCTACAATGACCTTATGACATATGAACATGTGCAAGCATAGTTTGACAGGACTTATGCAACAGTTGTTGTTTCTTTGACCAGGCAGTACCACCTATTATACATCGGGACATCAAATCTGCAAACATTTTGCTGGACTCCACCATGGCAGCTCGGGTGGGTTCATTCACATCTCCTATAGCTGTATAAAGTCTACCTAGTTGATGATGTACACCAAGGAACCTTGAAACCTGGAAACTTGGAACCTAAAGTCCTGTAACTGGATAGTTTACATGTATGCCTCAGAACTGCACAGTACACAAGCATTCGTTGATCAACTTGACCTGCCATTCTTTGTAATTCAAGGCCTGGATTTTGAACCCTGAAGTCCAGTACTTGCAATTGACTCTTATCTTTATATTTTCTGTTTGCAAATTTTCTTTCTTCTCACATGAAATGTGATGATGGCAGGTGGCAGACTTTGGATTGTCAAAGGAGGCAGATATGGATGTCCCTCTGTCTGGGGTGAAGGGAACATTTGGGTATGTTGACGACCAGGGCCAAGAGTTCCACTGCTCTCTTGACCCAACCCGAGCTCCTGTTCATTTTTGAATTTTATTGCACTGACAGATGCAAACATCTAAGGGCTACAATATTCACAAGGCCATGTGGTGATGTACGGTCAGATCTGTGGGTACGGGCCTTTTTGTGGCCAGACCAATGATATGATTCTTAGGGGTTAGAACATGCGGTAAAGAAGTTGAATGGCTGTTCACTCAGTAGGTATATCTTTCTCATAAACAGATATGATAGGTGGTTAATTTATACATGTTGCCATTGAAGGTCCCTGAACACGCATATGACTGTCACTGTCATCCAAACTGCTCCCAGTTTTTTGTTATGTTCTCTCTCTTTTTTTTGGGTTGGGTTTCCTCTTGTTCATGCTTGCTGATTTGTTGCAGATCTGAGAAGAGTATATACTTATTATTGGTTATTTCTCAATTCTATTCAGGTTGAATTAGATTGTAAGAGTGGAGAAAAATTTCTGATGGTGATATTCTCTCATGTAGGGGCAACCTGCCACTTTTTATTTTAGCAAGAACAAATTTTTGTCAAGCTCAAGTCATGTCATCAGGCTGACAGTTTGTTTTAAACCTGGGGCCAGGTATGTGGATCCAGATTATATTTCTACCAATCGCTTCACAGAAAAGAGTGATGTGTACAGTTTTGGTGTCCTACTCTTTGAGCTTATTACAGCTCGCCACCCACAGCAGGGACTTATGGAGTATGTCCATCTGGTACGTGTTGCATGAGCAAGGATCCTCATGATCAATATTCAAATCCTTCCCAATTTAGCTCAATCAACACCTGCAAAGGACCATTAAATCTTAATTGCTCTCTAGACACCTAATTTTCTCAGGCTTGGATCATGTTTCACTTGTGGCAATTCTCCCTCTTGATCCAGAACTAGCCATATTATCAATCAGGTATTGATCAGGATTTTGCAATTGCTCATCTCATAAGAGGCCTTGTGCAGTAAGAATCATGTTTATCTCGGTGGAATTGTAGGCAGCTATGGGTGTGGAAGGGAAAGAGGGATGGGCTGAGTTGTTGGACTCAAGACTTGATGGAAACTGTGATCCGGAAGATTTGGGTGCCATGGCTGCAATTGCCTACCAATGTGTGAATGACCAACCGAGAAAGCGGCCTAAAATGCGCATGGTAGCTCAGACATTGTTGACACTTGGACGGCGTCAATACAGCCATCTCTCAACCATGCCCTCAATTGCGGAATCAGGTATATCCATTCGCAAAGAATTTCACCCAGGTGAGCGGAGTAAGAAGCAATCAAGCACAAGGGCAATTGGGAACATAAATGGGAGTGGTGTAGAGATGGTCTAACAACTCCATGAGATAATTGTAACCTATCCAGGTGCCTCTTCTAATCTCATAACACCATCTCATTTAGATATGTACACAGTTAGAAGTTTTTTTATTCCGGCATAAATCTGTGCACAGCTTGCTGGGTTGCACAACCAACAGTTGTTGCAGCAGCCATGGTACTCTAAAATCAATGCAGTTTTGGTGATGTTGCTTTGACTAAACCATTTGTATTTCATACACGAGAGTGAAACTCAACAGTGACCTTAATACATCTTATTCTGATCCAAGGATTTATTTGGAAATTGCACAGTTTGTGTTACTTCATTTGGGATTTCAGAAAGATGCATTAATAATGATTTTGAGAAACTTTCTATCAAGCTAATATTGTCACCAATGGCTACTTGAGAGGTGGTTTGTGTTTTCATTAATATTGTCATCAATTAAAAGTGAGGTGAATTGGATGGAATGTTCGTAAAATTGGTAGTGGACTAACAGACAGAATGCATGAAAATCATTGAATGTGGTTACCATTTGGGATGTACATTCTTCCCACATTTTGTATTCAAGAAGATTTCATAGTTTCCAATGTCTTCAGTTGTCGCTTGGTGTTCTTCAATGTTTCCAAACTATTCCGCCACTTTCATGACATTCCTTCCATGTGTCTCAACCGGTGTTTGTTTTAGGAACTTTGTGATGTAGCCAAAGTGGTGATCATGTGTATGAAGATTTGGCCTAAAGTGCTGATCATCCATGGGAAGATTTAGCCAAATCTGGCTATAAACCAGATATGAAGGTATGAAAGTTTATTCATCCTGTTAATACTTTTCGTTACTTACTGGAAACAAGTATTATGGAAATCTTGTGAATTGGCATAAGAACTGGACCATGGAACTAGTCTTTTGCTAGATTCAGAACCAAACCAAAGTCAGAAAAAAAACATCTTTGAATATTAGGGTTGGATATTTAGGTAAGAAAGTTGATTGTCTTTTGAAAACTTGACATCTTTGGACTCCCTTCGTGCATCTAACCAAAGTTTTCAAATTTCACTTTCCCAAACTTTGCGATGCACATATTGTATACAAATCGATTCTTGTGACTTTGTTATCGAAATAATGTAATTAGTGATTTTTTAGGGTTTGATGTCTTTTCCCATTTTTATGCATAAGCATATAAAAAAAATCACTAATTACATTATTTATGCATAAAAAAATTGTATAAATTCTAATAATGATGATGATGGTTTGAATTTGAACTCAATTGAATTTGAATTTGAATTTGATTCAATGTAAGTATTTGAATTCAATTAAAGTTTTTGAATTCAATTCAAGTTGCATGCGATGTCATTCAATATTTTCATTCAAATGGAACTTAATTTTCACAAATTCAACTTACTTTTTTCATCATTTCGTTGGCACCGAGAGTGCATATTAGTGTGGCGCCCAAGTAATGTAAATTATTTATGCCATGAAGCCTTGTTGTGATTGACATCATTCTTGGCAATTTGTAGCTACTTATGATCAAGGTTTTTTTCTTCCTATTGTAGCACACTTCAAGTGACACCTTTGGTCAAAAAAATTCCAAACCCTAGTGACACAGTAATTGTTTCAAAACTAAATTGTAAAATCATAATTTGACAACTTTCTTGAATTAATTATTATTATTTTCAAAAAATGGTGATTTTTCTACCCCCAAAAAAAAAAAATTCACAAAATATTCCCATTTTGATTTGATTTGATTTGATTTTGGTTTTCCATAGCATGAAAATTCAACCCATTAAAAAAAAAACTCCTTAATTTACACCCAATTAAACCATTTCCAAAAAAAAAAAGAGTGACATCTACATTCAAGATTAATTTGTTTATTAATAATTTTGTGATTAGTACTTTTGATTTTTGATAAATTATAACAAACAAAAATTTGTCAAAGTATTGGTGTGTTTGGCCATAGAATACTTCCATAAGGGGTATTTGTAAGAAGAGATCAAGGATTTAATGTTGGTTTTTGGACACAACTATGGTAATAGCCTAGCAAGTTTGGCACTTTGATGTTGAATATTTAATTATATTTTCTCCTAAGATTCTAGCAATTAAGGTGTTATTTAATCATTTTTCCAAAAGACCTGAATTTTTTTTTCTCATAATTATTAATTGCCAAACCTTTTAGATTATTCCTAAGTATACAATTTTTTTGGGTCAAATATCCAAAACCCTTCAATTATTTCTTGTTGAACTTGATGGGTGACCCTTGGCTACTCTAAAATTGTTTTGTGTTGTGTGCAAAAACATTCACAATCCAAATAGCCACATAAACCCCAAGCCATGGTTATTAAGAAATTACAAAACAACTTATTTAGTGTACATGATGGTATAAGGTATCCCCATGTTGACCAAGGTTTTATTTATTTATTTATTATTATTCTCCAATTTTGTGATGTAGCCACAATGGTGATTGTCCACAAGAGGAAATAGCCAAATTTGGCTAGGGGTGAGAGAGGAAAATTTTAATTTAAAAAAAAAGAATCTTGCTCTATTTTGGCAATCTATTGGAACCTATTGTCCCAATATGGTGATTTGAGAAATATTTTCCTTGAAATATGGCGATTTTGGTACATGTCATTCACAAAAACCCTTTCTATGACTAAAAATGCAATTTCCAAAGGAAAAAAACTTGTAATGGGGGAAATCATAACAAATTAGGTAAAGTAGACAACATTCACACTTGTACCACACTTTGCACATACAGTTACAAAATAACTGATTTAGTTAGCTAGCACTACTACTAGGCTTATTAGCCTAGTGAAGTGAAAAAAATACATAACTTGCATGAAAGTTGGGGTGGTTGTTTGAGCCCAAACCCTAACTTCCAAAATTCCAATAAAAAAAAAACACCTTTGAATGTGATTCTCAACTCTTGTCATAAGAAAAAAAAAGTCTTAGAAAGAAGTTCATATTGGAATTTGTTTAAGTTGAGATATTCAAAAGCAAAGATTTATTAGAAAAAAGATTGCACCCAACTTGATAATTAAAAAAAAGTCTTAGAAAGAAGTTCATATTGGAATTTGTTAAGTTGAGATATTCAAAAGCAAGTTTTATTAGAAAAAAGATTGCACCCAACTTAATAATTAAGAAAACTCTTAGAAAGAAGTTCATATTGGAATTTTTCATATTGGAATTTGTTAAGTTGAGATATTCAAAAGCAAGATTTATTAGAAAAAGATTGCACCCAACTTGATAATTAAGAAAAGTCTTAGAAAGAAGTTCATATTGGAATTTGTTAAGTCGAGATATTCAAAATCAAAGTTTTATTAGAAAAAAAATTGCACCCAATTTAATAATTAAGAAAACTCTTAGAAAGAAGTTCATATTGGAATTTTTCATATTGGAATTTGTTAAGTTGAGATATTCAAAAGCAAGATTTATTAGAAAAAAGATTGCACCCAACTTGATAATTAAGAGAAGTATTAGAAAGAACTTCATATTGGAATTTGTTAAGTTGAGATATTCAAAAGCAAGATTTCTATTAGAAAAAAGATTGCACCAAACTTGAGATAATCAAATCCAAACATGATGATGCACACTAGGAATGGGGCTAATAGTGGTGGAGGGCAAAGCTCTTTGGGATTCCTATTTGGAGTGGATCCACCACCACCACCACCCAAAAAACCCGATATGGGATCCTCCTCCTCACTTCCAATGCAAATCGATCATCACATACCCCAACATATACAACCGAGTTATGTTAGACTTGTGCCGGTGCCCGATAAGAAATTGTCGGTGAAGAAGAATGCCTTTGATTATTGTGGCATGTCTAAAAACCATCTCAATGGGCGATCATCATCATCGGGAATCAAATGGACCCCGAAATATTGCCCCGATGAAAAAGCAAGCGACTTTATCCGACATCGTCCCGCAACAAAGGTGCATGAAGTTCCCGGCGGCCCTTCATCTCTAGGATACATTTTTGGTGGAAAATGAAAAAATTTCTCGAGTTCGTTGATTGATCGGCCATAATGATGTAGGGTAAACTTACTTGGGGGATATGAAATCCTTAATTGAAACTAAATGAATGAACAATCTCCACTTGTACAAGAATACCAATTCCAAGTAGGAATTTCTTTTGATATTCTAGAGATTATAATAATGTAATTTGTAACCAATTTAAAAAATGTTTTCATGTAATTGTTGCCTACATGAATCAAGTATGCATTGTAAAAGTACATTAGCATTCAAGGGGGGAGGTTGAAACTCAGAAAACCATCAATTTTGGTGGTAAACTGAGTTTCATCCTCCTGTCTTTCCTTTTTCCTGAGCGCCTCCACTGCTGCTACATATATTTTCACTGCTCCTAGCTGTACAACTACTAGTCTCGAACCTTGCGCATTAAATGCTGAGTATCAGCATTTCATACTGAGTTGTAGCATTTCATACTGAGATTTATTAAAATGTCTTTACTTTGTGGATACCACTGAAAGAGGGGATAGGGAGTGAAAGGAGGCCCAAAAGACAGGGTGAAGACAGGGTTACTTCATGGATAACTCTAGTGTGTCCAAGTTTTTTTTAGATTTGTGGTTTTGAGATTTTTTGAGCTTGCCCAAAACAAAATCATACCAAACAAAAAAAAAAATGCAACATTCTTGGACCAACTTAAATTTTTCACTTCATCACCCCCACACAAGTTTGGAGTCTCACCACCCACATGATATGGCTAGAAATTCTTTGATATAATTTTTGGATGTCAAAAGACAATGGTGTATATATAAAGAGGTGGTTTTGCATTGAATTGGGTTTAAAGCCACATACTTTCTAATGTTTGCAATGAAGTTTCTTCAAATGATTTATATATTTTTATTTTCTATATCACTTGACTAAATGTCAATGAACTATTTATTTTTAAAAATTTGTTTGCCTTTATTGAAGGTAAAGGCTCAAGGTTTTGCACTTTGCTATTCATAGAACTTTTAGCTCGAATGGTTGACACCCCAAATTAAAAATTTAAGAAACAATGACAAGATGGAAAAACACATTTTGGTGCACTTGAACCGATAGATTTTAATTTTATAGATTTTACTATCTATTGATTCAAGTACAAAAATATACTATAAAGCTTGATAAAAAAAAACAACTTGTTAGAAAAAATAAGTTGAATTTTAATTTGGGTGTGAAGTTGATAATTATATCTGGTGTCAATCTTCTTTCTTTTGGCATAAGCAAAGAGGAGTATATTGTTTATAATTGGAATTTTAAGTTCAATACCTAATATGTGTGTTTAATTCATTATCAATTCTAAATTTCTTGATCCCTAATGATTTAATATAACCTCAAGCACTTGGTTAACTTATGTAACCTACTACGCTCATGTGCACACACTTCCAAACCAAGTATAAGAAAATTTGGGCCTAGTGGGTCCAATGCTTTTGATAGTGTGAATGCACAAATTTTATCAATTCATCCCATTTCATCCCATTTCATCCATCCAACAAAGCATCATTGTACACACACACACACACACACGTCACATGAACACCATTAATTCATTTTAATCTCATTTGTCTCACTACCCATTCTCAAAGATTTTTTACTCCAATATCATAAACTTAAATTCTTTCACTCAACACCTAATTTGACCTAATCAACTTAATGTAAATTTTTACAAATTTTTAACTTTTAATCAAATTTTTAACAACCTAATATCAACAACACTCTAACTTTATTTTGGACTTTCATTGCACTTAATTATAATATGACATAAGTTTGATCTATTTATGGTGGTTAATAATCTTAAATTCATCAAGTCACGTTCCCCCAAAATCCATACTTATCAAAATAAATCCTCACAACTCTTAATTTATAATGTTTGTACAAAAAAATTCAATTAATGACTGATTAAATCTATTTACCCATTGATTATGAATGAATAACCAACTTCATATAATCCAATTACACATAAACACCAAAATTTGTTAACCCTACTAGTTGGCTTTTGGCCCATAGTTGAGTTTTTGTATGTGTACCTTAGTTACCTTAGTTACCTACTAACAAGCCAATAGCTCTTAACTATGAAATGACTAATAACCATTGGTTGCAAGCATTGCACACAAAACATTGGATGCATTTAAAAAATATATATATATATATTATTCGGTAAATGTTTGCCCAATTTTTTTTGGTAATAACCATTGGTTATGTATTAGGGCTAGGTTTTCAAAGACCTAGTTGGTAACCCTTGGTTAAACTATCGGTTATACCCTGGTTATAGGGTTTTATAAAAATATTTTAAACTATTATTTTGTGGTTTTTTTATTATCATGAACAACTTTAATGTTTTAGGATTGATAACCGTTTTGGTATGATAAACTAGGTCATCATGGTAGGTTATTAGGTTTTGAAAAATTCAATATTAGACAATCAGGTTATTAACAGGTGGCCAAAAAAATCAATAACTTGCTGGCAGCTGATTGGTAACCGGGCCAAAACTCAATAACCGGCCAACATTAAATTGTTGTCCGGTTATTGGGTTCTGGTTATCATCCTGGGTATTGATGACCTAAAGATACCCTCCGATCATCTAACGGGTCCAATTACCCGCCGTGGTTTGTTAAAATTCAAAGAACCGGTTCCGGTATTCTGACCGCGATCCACCAAAAGTAAATAAATATTGGAGGAGGCAAAGGGACGGGACAGAGAACCCCCGGTTCTTTATGAAGCCCGGAGGTTCTTTCAAAAAATTTCAAAGAACTGCCCGACGCTGGTGTGGACTCGCTCTCTCGTCGCCCTCGTCGTCGTCGCGAGTCCTTCGCTTCGACTTGTTTGGATCCCGCGCTTCGCGCCGCACTAGGGCAGCGCATAGTGCGAGAGGACGCAGAACTTGCACGAGAATCCTTAGAGGGTAGTCAACGGGGGCCATTGCAGCGGGGAATTTTTACGCAAAGTCTTCTAAGGGTGGAGGAAGAACAATCCGTTGCTGTTGAAATAATCGGTAAGTTGAGCTTTCGTGCAATGTTGTCGTGATCCAGTGATAGTAATGTCGATAGAGTCTGTGGGCTATTGTTCAGATCTGACTGACTCTCCTGCGGTACGATGCGTGCAGTCTCCCTTTGTCTCTCTCCATCGCGATCTCTCTCGCTTTTTTTCCGTTTTTTTCTCTTTTTTTAGGTGCTGATTTTTCAAAATCTTGGGGAAACAGTGGAGAGCGTCGACAAAACATGGCCGACTGGCAGCTAACAAGCTGTTGTAGCCACACACAAGTTGCGTTTATTGCTACCATCGGTGCCTTCATCTTCGTCATTCTCGCTGTAAGTGTGTTTTGGGAAGGTCAGGGTGTGCAATGTTAGGGTGAAGAAGAAGAACGATAAGAAGTTAGGGATGGCATGCCACATTGTTGTTGTTGTTGGGAAGCAGAGAGAGCTATTCTTGAATCTTAGTCCGATGAAATGATGGGACATGCTGCGGCATTTCTGTGTTTTGTTTTGAATGCAGTTGTGGAGAACGCCGGTGCTTGATCCGTTCAAGCTCATCACAGTTTTCCTTCATGAGGCCAGCCATGCCACTGCTTGCAAGCTCACAGGTGGTAAGGTGAGTGCTACTAGCAAACATTGACCCTCTCAAAAGGCAGCAGAAACGTCATGAGACTCTTATATTCCGTTTGCAAAAATTCATGCAAAAATATAGCTAGATTAAAGGTTTTTGGGGTTCAATGATTAGGTCTTTGAGATCTGGTCATCATCGCATTGGTGGCCAGCAATCTTTGCATTCTTCCTGTGCATGCAGAACACAAAGTTCTTTATGACTTCTCCTGCTGAGCTATATATTCTTTGGTGAAAATGGGAATGTGATGAGCACATTGTGTTTGAAAGGGTATCTGTGATGAAAAAATGAAACTCTTTTGTAGCCTTCAACTGAGTGTATATTCTGTTGCCAAATTTCAAGTGGCTGGTACTCAGTACATTGAGCTTTTGGTGGATCCTGGGGTTGAAAAGGTTGAAGGCATGGAAGTCAAGGCAGATGAAGGTGGGGTGACTCACACACGGGGAGGCTATCAGTGGTTCATCTTGCCAGCAGGCTGTAAGGATTCAAGTGATCAACACATGGATGTTAGAAGTTATTTGGATTTGAAGCTGTATGGACTGGATTTCACTGAGCACCTGCAACTGTAAAACCTTCTTAGATCGCTTTCCCTTGCCACTGTCAGACAAAAGCAGGATAAAATTATATTTGTGACCCTTTTTCATTTTTACATAATGAACTAAACAGATGTCCTGAACTCATAAGACTGTGCTTGTCTTAGCATTGTAAAAATAGACTCAGTCCCCAGTTCCAGAGAAAATGAGGTTTCAGTAAGAGCAATGAGGGCTTGAGGAAGGCAAAGCAGTTCCTTTACTTTCATTATTTTAGTTGCATTACAACAGAGCCTCTACAGAGGAGCCCTTCAATATGGATTTCCTGAAATCTAATCAAATGTAGATACAGAATTGGAAGATGCAACTTTTACCACCATAAGGACTATTTTCAATGAGACCCTGCAAGAGTATTTTTTTGTTGTCCATTAATTGATAATGTAAAGTGCTAAGAGATTCCTGATCCACTGCAGATCTTGGATCAGCTTTCTGGGGCATGGTATTGGTGGTTGCATCAACAAATGACATCACACTCAGAATAGCAGCAGGTCTTCTGATTGCTGCGCTGGTTGTGGTGCTCATCATTGCCAAGAATGTAGGTTTGGAACTCTCTATTCCTGAATTTTCAAACCTTGCCTTCATTTATCAACTCTGCTAATGCCATTGCGATAGCAAGTCATTTTTTGCATTCAATCAGCAAGATGTCATCTGTACCCTTTCTCATTGTGGACCACTTTTGATCACTCTCTGCTGACCTTAGTATCTGTAGCACACCTATTTTCTCTGACCTGAGTGCATGACATTAAGGGAGAATGGTCAAGCTACGGATACACATTGTGGCTGCTCATCCCTTATGGATATTGAACTCTGAGTGTCATTTTGGCAAAATATTCTGATTTTCTATTCCTGTGGAATTCTGCTGTGCATTGCATACAACAGTGGTTTCTCCGATTCCTTTGTCTTGGTGAGTTCAAATTCCTCAGTCTTTTTTTTCTTTCTGCTTAGCTTTGTTGTAGACAAATTATAGAAGAGAGATACATCAGAGACCATTTTATAGTTAGGTTGCTGCTCTCACTGATGTCCAATCAATCTGCTGAACAAGGTGGTTGCTATGAGGTTTTTGGGCATAATGTAGTTCAACATATTAAGTTGTCTTTTGATGAGTACGTCATCATTTGAAATTTCTAAAATCATGGAAGTCATTCAGATGTTGAGAGTCCCAACATGTGGAAATGAATTCCTATTCTTGGAATCTGCTTTGACTGTCCTTGATCATTGTAGTTGCCTGTCTTGACAAGTGATCATATATGGTTTTGAAGGAGCTCTGAGTTGGTTCTACATTTCTGATGATTGTGCATCTCTTATTTCAGGGTTTATCACCTTCTTGATTATAATCTGGATCTTACAAGAACTCACAGTCCTGAGACATGTGAAGCTGCTTCGCTATACCATCTTATTCATGGGTATGAGTTCTGTCCCTAGTCACCTGATATGGTACAGAAGGATGCCCCTCACTTCACTTGCCAAGAGTTTCTCCTTACGTGACTTCCAGAGTTCATTTATCACTTAATTTTCAGTCTGTCAGTCCCAATCTAACTAAGCAGCTGCAAAAGTAACAGAATGGTACACATGTTAATTCCCTGACTTGGTGGTGAAATTGCTCTTTCCTAGAAAAAACTGGATGTGAGCGATTGCAAGGTGGAAAGGATGTGGAGCTGAGTCATCACTCATGTCCCCCATTCTTGTCAATGCAATATTTGTTATAGTTTTCACCTGACAAGGTGTTATCTGTGTTGTTGCAGGTGTAATGAATTGTCTCTTTTCTGTATATGGTACATTCACTCCGCCTTCATAACCTGTTATTCTGTACTGAACTTTGATTCCCTAAATAGGAGAGTTTTATCCAAGGCATAAAGATATATCTTACAATGCAATGATTAACAAATTCCCCATTACTGTGTGGTGAAGGGCAGCAGGCCAATGTTTGAACTAATATAAAATTTCCATCTGACGGTGTTCCAATTTTTTCAGATATCTATGATGATCTTATTTCAAGACGAGTGAATTCAAGTGATGCAGAGAAGTTTGCAGATATCTGTCCTTGCCCATGCAATGGTGTCGGCTGGGGTGTAATCTGGTGAGTAAGATGCTTCTTCACTGATTGAGACAACTCTCCAGTATCTCATACTGCATGTGTGTTGTGTCAGACAGATTGATATCCCCCTGATGTAATCTGTTGCTTTGCCGTGTGTAGGGGATTCATCTCTTTCATTTTCCTGCTAGCAGCTGTGTACCTAGGACTTGTGAGCTTGTCATGACAGTGACATGGGAGTTATGCTTCAAATCTGTTTCCTACCATTTTTTTCCTGCTTGATTGTGACATTTTAAGTGTCATTTTCTGCAAAGATTCTCCAGTGAGTATGTGTAGATTAGGCGATCTTATGCACTTTCCATGTGTACTCTGCAAAATCAGTTGGCAAATTCCATCTGGATTCAGAGCCATTGTCATTTTCAGTTTGAAGTGGCTTCTGTTATGTATTGTTACTAGTTATCAGTGTACCTCATTGTTTAGAAAAGCTTTGTTTGGAGATGGATGGCAAGTGGTAAACTTCATTGTCAGTGCACAAGAAACCAGAGGGTTGAACCAGAAGACAGTAATAAAAAAGGCTCCAAAGTTCTCATGAATGACTAGACTTACCTGATTGTGTTGACAAAGAGTTCAGGATCTGGTTTCTCGGTTGCACAGATTGTCATTTGTTAGGTCAATTTTTGTCAGTGCTGCTCCCTGGGAAATTGTCAACACTGGAGCCTAAGCGGAGAATTCTCATAATCCTATGGCATCAAAAGCCAGAGTGAAATTAGTAAATGTAGTCACAAAGACTGCAGCATTTAACTCTAAGATAGGTTTCTTAATTGATTTCCAGGTGCATTCCAAACAAATCTACATGTTGGCAAATGCACTTCACTCTGCTGTTTATTGTTGTAAAGATCAATTGCAGGGCATGCCAAGTTGGAACAAGATCTCAACTCCTTCACTTCACGATTACAATCGATCTGAATGGGCATAACCTCTTCACTTCCAACCTCCAACAACCCATATAAGTCCAATAAGCCACCAACATCCTATTGCATTGGGACAAGGCAGCTGATAAACAAGTAGTATGATGAAAACATCATAAGACTGCTAATAAGATTGGAATCAGGCATCATCAGAGCTAAATGGAATGATGTCCCACTGAACAGCTATTTGTGATGCTCTGTCTTGTTTGTATACAGAAGAGTGTCTTATGGACTATGCGAAAATCCTACAACAATTTGCAAACAGTTTGCAGCTCCATGAGCAGATCACATCTTCCAATTCCTGCAAAACACTTCTCAAACACTCATCTTCAAAACCTTTCTACGTTTTGTCCACACAAATGGCTTCACAAGCAGATCAAATCATCCAGTTCCTGAGAAACATCTATCAAATGCAAATCCTCAAACACCATTCTACATTTGTACCCTAACAAAGGTGCAACAAGTTCCCAAAGACAGAGTAAACTGAGTTACAAATATGCTCGTCCCATGCTTCCAGGGAAAGTAGCAAAATCAACACAAAACATATCCAAGGCTTCTAAACCCTTGATGAGCAGCTCCAAAAATGGCTCGTCCTTGCACAATTGTATTCAAAATGGAGGTAAAAAATTCCAAGAACCCTGAAGGCTAACATGAGGCTAAGATTGTGAGCATTCAACAGAGGAGGAATGATGGCTCATCCTTCCACAGTTGCATTCAAATGGAGGTCAAAATTCCAAGAATACCATGATGGCTAACATGGGGCTAAGATCAAGAGCAATTGAAGAGAGGAGGAATGATGGCTCATCCTTGCACAGTTGTATTCAAAATAGAGGTCAGAATTCCAAGAACCATGAAGGCTAACATGGGGCTAAGATCCAGAGCATTGAAGAGAGGAGGAATGATGTTTCTAAAGAGGTTTAGATAAGGGTCACACATATCGCGTACTGCTTGCAGCGGCTGTCGCTCCCATGGTATGTTTGGAAACCAACTAAGAAGCACCCGCACCATCAACACACCACTGTAAAGCTCCAGCCACTTTGCCATTCCACTCGCCACCACCGTCAGCGGTGTACTCACCGACCCCGGTTGGCTTATTGCCGCAAAAAAAAGAGGAGTCGCAGCAATCAGCACTCTTCCCTTCAACGCAGCAACCAGCTTTCTCTCCTCCAGCGTCGTCACCTCCGGTAGCTTCATGGCGGTTAGGGTTTCACCAAACGCCCTCGCAGCTCGCACCAGCGCTTCGGAAACGACTGCAAGAAAGACCATCGCCCGCGAGAGTACAGCTGCGGCACCGGCGACGAAACCATCGACTAAGGAGCCACAAACAGGGGAGGCCTCTGCATTCGCCTGCACAATTCTTCCCGGACCTCCATATCTCTGGCACAATGCCTCCTTGCAGCATAGACCCCTGCGCAATAAACCGTAGGACAAAAACCCGGAGGAAGACGATGCGACCAGAAGCCTCGATAAGCTACCTCGCGAGACACTACGAGCGTCCAAATTCCCTCGCAAGCAGCAGAATTGGAGATTCAACGACACCGGAGAAAAATAAGAAGAAGAAGAAGAAGAAGAAGAAGAAGAAGAAGAGACTTTCACGTTCCGTGAGTCCAGACACTGTGATGAAGGGCGTGAAGAGGCCATGAATTGTGCCGTAGCCATCGCGAATCCTCTGCAAGAGGATGCCAATCCCCGGCACTGAACAGCCGCGTGAGAAAAGAGAAACGGACGGAGAAATGAATAAAAGAGAGTGAAGATCAGGCGGTATACCGCTTACAACATAGCGGCGCAAAACTTTCCTCTTGCCACAGTCCCACCGCCTAGCGGCCGCATCTGCATTTCTGGCCTGAACGGGATGTGCACTACAAAGCAGCAAATAGGAAGAAGGTCATGCGGTAAACCAATTACAACATAGCGGCCTCATCCGCGTCTCTGGCCTGCATGTAAAGTGCAATAAAAATCCTAACCACACACACACACACACACTCTCTCTCTCTCTCTGTCTGTCTCTCTCTCTGCCCGGAATCCGGTGGGCACTAGAAACTCTCTCTCAATCGATCGGCATTTTGTTTGTGTTGATGGGTGTGTTGCAATTCTTGTTCATGGATTCCAACGAGGATTGGGGCCTGAGAAGTAGAACCCTCATACACTAGCAAGTTCTAGCTGTCCAGAAAGACAGGTTTTGTGCACTGGGAAAGGAGAGGAAATGTTGGTCATGCGAGGTGCTAGGGGGGCACTAATTCACTGGATCTCAAAGCTGGGGTCAGCTTGTAAGATGGCAACAGCTTGAGTCACCATATGCATGGACAGATTTGTAATTGCATTGAGTTCTGGCTCAACCTATCTTAAATGTTACACTGCTTGTGCCCCACGCTCATTGTATAAAATAGCAGTACTACTACATTAAACCCCCCTTTATAATTATGCCTTTGAAGATCACTTTTTTTTTTTTTTTTTTGGTGACACTAACAAATGATGATTTAAATGTGTATAGTCACATTCCATATAAACTTTACAAGATTGTGATTACAAGCAATTTTTTTATTAGAAAACAGCCCTTTTAAGCTAGAATAAAGGTGCCAATTGATTATATTTTCTGTGTGGCCGATTCTCAGCTTTATTATGCATTATTAGACTTGAAAAAGGTTGTAATTTCTACATTTTTAATGTGGCGATTTACAGTATTGTACTGGATATGAGTATTGGATTCAAAAGATTTAAGCTGCGATTTTACAGCTTGAAGTGTTTGCAGCCAAGATGTAGATAGAATTCCAAATCACAGAACCAAAAGTTCTACACAATCTTCAACAAGCTCCTGTTTGGACTCTGTTCAAACAGCAGGGCATAATGACAACCCTGATCCATGGTTCATTTCTGCACACTCCAATTTCCTCAGGGCCTGGTATCCAATGTCTCTCATCATGCATCTTGCAAAAAGCAACCTATTTTCAGAGCTAGAAAATGTGGTTGGGAGTTTTGATTTTGTCCCTGTGAAACTCAGCCGAGTAACCCCAGTTTGGGTACTCTAGGGATAACTCTAATGGGTGCCTGGTCTTTTTCTCAACAGCTTTTCTTACTTGGATCTTCATTGCCAGACAAAAAATTGGAAAATCCAGGAAAGAAAAATTGGAAAGCACATCACTCTGTAGTAATGCTCAAAAAACATTTGCTCCAAACATATGCAGCCCAAAGAAATAACATTCCTATTTTGGTGAAGCCAATGTGCAAAACTGATGTAATGAAAGAAACCACAACCAAAAGAATCCTTGATCAGATTGCTAACATGTATCCCTAGGATTACACTGAAGCCGAACACAAATAGAATAAGCTTTGAAAATCCAGGGAAGCATCATCAATTGGCTCCAATTCTAACGATTAGCCTTGGCAACACGCTCGATCTCATCTTTCTTCTTGATGGCATAGCTGAAAAGCACGAGAACAGTAACAAGACTAGTCAATGCCAGGTTTCTGCATGATCATGTTTTACCACTAACCTGTAGGAAAGAACTACAGAAAACTTGCCTCAGATACTGATCCAACAGCACTCAGAAACAAAGTAGCTAGGTTCTCAAGGATATAACACAAAATCAGTTTCCCATGCTCAAAGGAGAAAACCTCACCTGTTAGAAGACCCTTTTGCAGCATTGATGAGCTCATCTGCTAAGCACTCAGCAATTGTCTTCACATTCCTGAAAGCACTCTCTCGTGCTCCAGTGGTGAGCAGATAGATAGCTTGATTCACCCTTCTCAAGGGTGAGATATCCACAGCTTGTCTTCTGATAACACCTGCAGATCCAATACGGGTTGCATCTTCACGAGGACCACTGCACACAAAAGGAAGGTGTTAGTTAATCCAAACTCTAAGGAAGTTAACTCCAAACACACAAGTACCCAAACACACTGCTGTCACTCAAGCAACCTGTCCAATAGAACTACTTCAGATTCTTGTATGGTCACACAGTGGAGACTGAAGAAGGACAGAGATTCATCATCAACTGTAACAGAAAGAGTCATTAGTATAAATAAGAACACATCAACAAAAATTTCAAACATGTGTGCAGCTCCTGAAAATCAACAAATACCTGTTGATAATGGCATCTACAATGACTTGGATAGGATTCTGATCAGTCAAAAGATGGATTATCTCCATGGCATGCTTCACAATACGCACAGCCATCAACTTCTTTCCATTGTTCCGCCCGTGCATCATGAGAGAGTTTGTCAGCCTGCAATTGCAGAAGAGGTTACCAATGGCTCAAGAACAACACAATAAGGATCAAAGAAAGACATTTCAAGAAGAGGAAGAGGACACAAATCTGCTATGGTCCACTCCACTGGGATCAACCATACTTATACAGAGGGCACAACACGCACAGTTGCTAATGGCAGTTAAAAATTGGCTAGAAATTTACTCATCATCAAGCTGAGCAACAAAGATAAGGAAGAATGCATACCTCTCAACTATGGGGCACTGTGCCTTCCTGAACCGCTTAACAGAGTACCGTCCAGCAGTGTGGGGCACAAAGGTGGCATGCTTGTCAACAGACACGGCAATGTAATCTGCCAAAGAGATGTCATTGATCTGCACCGAAAGAATATTATAAGTGAAAAGCTTCCACTTGGAATCACTGGAAACATATGCATCTGTCCACTCCACTATATCTCGAGGTATGGCACGAGGGTTTCTGAAATAAAACCATCATGTAAAGAAGCAATACTAACACTGGTCGACCATAGTTCTGGGAATACCAGACAAAAGTAGGCGACACCTCCAGCTCGAAGAGGAAAAAACGACCAGAAGCCATGACCTAACGTCCTAATCCAAATTGACACTCTACGGTAAATCCATCCGAAACAAAACCGCGCCAGGAACCGAACACAAAGCGGAAGAACTGCATAGAGAGAGAGAACCGCAGAATGTACTACCAGAACAGGAACAAGAGAGAACGCAAGTCCTCAGAGCCTGGATCCAACAAAAACCTAGACATAAGGAGCAGAAGCAGCTAGAGAGGCCGGAGCTTATACAACAGGAAGAGAAATGGCCAAGAACCTCAATGTCGTCGAAGGACCATCGCCCGAAGAGCTTCACTTCAGGTTGAACAACTGCCACCGCCATGGTTTCAAACCGCCAAAATGACGCGGACAGAAGAAATATGAAGTATAGAAAACTGCTACGAGCACGAGGCTGGTGGCAATGGCGACGAGAAAGAGAGCCTAAGCAAGGCAGGCACGCAGTCTTCTTCTTGATACCCTAACCCCGCCAACCAAACCCTAATGCTTGCTCCATCCAACGGTACGCCATCAACTTAGCAGATCTGGACGGCAGGATCAGTCCCAGTAGAACACCGTCTTCACTTGAAACCCTAAAATACTTAAAACTCTAAAATGCTCGTCGTAGCTCTTGAGCTTTTCTATTCTCTGCATGCACGCGATCGTGTCCTTCTACTCATCAAGTTTTCACAAGGAGGCCGACATCGACTCGCAAAGGGAGGATAGACGTTCTGTTCTTCTGAAATTTCTTTAGGAATTTTCTAGTTTGGCTGCTGCAATTGTTTCCCCGTTTCCGTTTTGGTTTCGTTTTCTCCTGTCTGTTTGTTAGCTTGTGGAGATTTCTCTGCAACTTCATCAAGCTTATTTTGTTTTTGTTTCTTTTGTTTTTCATTTTGCCTTGTGCTTCTTGTAGTCGATGAACTGGTTTCATCATTTTACTGAGATTCGATTTGCTTTTGAAGGTCTGTTGATATTGTTGTGCTGAAAATATAATAATACGTTTTTGTCTGTGGAGTAGATGGATATAGTTCCTTCAGTTGAGAAACTCCGTATTGGGAATGGGCATGCTTGTGTTGATAAAGGCTGAAGCACACTAATGTGATTATTCCCATCATAGAAAATGCTTGTGATCTTATGAAGTCCCTGATGCTCCTTTGTATGGTGGATTTAAGATATGGCTGATGGTGCCCCCAGTCTCTGGTCAGGTCCAGAATCAACTCTCGATGCCTTTCTCTTTTGTTGGTAACTTGAAATGTTACAAACCGTTCCAGTAAACCCACATATTTCAGTAGAGTTTCTTTTGTTGCTCCAAGTTGTTATTTGTTATCTTCGATTCAATCAAAGTCCAGGGTTGTTTCAAGAAAGTGGATGATGAGATTGATGGATTCCCCTTCCAACTGCAGCATGAGGAAATGTCCTAAATCTGACACTAGTTTTTGCATTCATCTCATTGTATTGTGGAGAACTTTGGTAAAAGCCTTGTGTTGGTCAATGTAATTAACATGGATTGTTTGCAATCTTGTATTGTTGCCTTTCAACATACAGTTTCCAGGAACAATGAAGGCCATTTTGTCATTTGCATCAAGGTAGCTTTACCTAGGCTTTGGCTTTTACGAAATGCTTTTTTCAATCATATTTTATGTGCAGCTAAGGTTGCCAACTTCCTCTACTCTTCTTGCTTTTATGATTCTATCCACAACTCCTGTTTAGGCGTCTTAACCAGTTCTGTCCTGAAAATGAAGTTCTATTTTTAGCAGGCTCATTTGTTGGCATGTTGAAGGGAACATTCAAAGGTTATGGTTGTGCACTGGCATCCTTTTCTCAGAATAAAGCAAGGCTTCTAAATTTGGCTGTTTCCTGTTGCCTGAAAGGAAATGGATTGATGGTGTGAAAAATGAGCACTGCAAACAGCTCTCCAGCAGCATGAATGAAAGAAACAAGAAGTGCAAGTGCAAAATTTTGAGGCAAATTCTTATATAGCCAAGGCACAGCCCTTTTAAACATCAATTGCCCCTGAAGAATAACCTCAAGGAGTTTTTAAGCTCATGGGATGTTGAAGGCAAGAGGCTGAATATCTTCAAATCCAAGGGCCTACAGAGAGACCCACACAGAAGGGCAGTTCTCAAGATCCTCAGAGGACTAGCAACTGGAGGACATTGCATATCATACACTTGCAAATGAGAACATGTCTCTTCCCTCAATATCTCTATTGTAAGATGGGTTATCCTCACCAGTGCTACCTGAATGTCAAGGTTCCCCTGCATCATGAAGAGCCACAGATGCAAGACACTACAAGCTCTCAGGAATGAGCAGCATTGTCCCTTTGCATCAATGGAGCCAGAGATCCAAGAAGCTACAAGATCAGAAATAACTTCACACTAGCTTCAAATGCTTGAGACTGAGTGCTTCCAAACAGGTTAAGAGGTCAACTAGAAGTTGCAACTTAACAATACCATCCATGTATCAAAAGACAAGCCAAATCCAGCAGCGTTCTCCATCTTCAACGCTCTGGAGATGAGAAGAATATGACTAAAAAGTAAACAACAAAGCCTGCCACAAGTATTCCCCCATAAATGAATGCCTGTGAGGACTGAACTGGCCTTGCATACACAACCTCACAGCAGCGCAGCTGGTCTGCCTCTGTAGCAATCAAGTGGTCCACATAACTGCATCAAAAGAGAAATTCAGTGAACTATCTGAGAACATCATTCATGGCAAGACTTATACTGAGTTAAAACTGAAAGCTTGCTAGAAAATATTTAACTCTCATAAGCATCAAGAAATCTCCATACTCTCAATTAAGAAAGCCAGAACAAGGTTAAACTACTCCATTTAAGTCAAAAAAGGCCTTTCAGATAAGGAATTACAGAACTGGGAAGAAGGAACAACACAAAGGGAAAAAACTAGAAAGAAAAAACACACACATGCAGTATGAATAACAGCAACAGTCTCTCACATGTTCAAGGACCACCAACAGTAACATGTATGAAAGCAACTTATCTATCACAAACTTCCCCACTGACTTCATCAGCTTGCTAGAAAAGATTGCTTACTCTTGAGTGTAGAATACAGATTGCATGATGCCAGATGCATTATTGACTGCATCCTGCAGCCTGTGATCATAGAGCAAACTTGATAGTTGCACCAACTGTTGTTCCAAATGATCCAGATAGGATTCAAGACGCTCCACCTTCTTGTGCGGCAGGGGAGCCGGCAGTGTGGTTGTTTGTTTGTAGAACTTGTCGATCCACAGCTCTGCTTTTGTTTTCTTCTTCTCACCTTTGACAGGATTGCCAAGTGGAGTTTCAAGGAATTTACTAACAAATGCTTGAACCTTTTCTGTGGACTCACGTATGTGTTTGAGGGCCACATGGACACGTGCATAAACTGCATTGCGCTGGTCCACAAAACCACCCAACAGAATAACCCAATCAGAATCGAAACTTTGTTGCATTCTGAAAAACACCCAGGTCAATCAACTGGTAGCAGATGGTTTGTTTGCTTGTGTGATCGACATCTGCAATGCTCGCTGAATGCAAGATACCATGTGTGACTACTTTGAGGGTGCACTGACATTGAATAGGTGTGAAAAACAATCATCCATAACAAACACTGGGCAACAGTTCAAATCATTGCATTGATGCCTTAGCTGCAAGCTACAGCTCCCCCATTTCTATGCAGATTCTCAATTGCAAGGACCTAGTTGGAACCACCAAGAAATTCATGCTTTATCTACCATTTAGTGGCTAGACTGCACAATGCAGCTTAAGGCATGATCAGCATTACCTCAAAAGAGCAGAGACAGAACCTAGCAGGAAAGGACAAAACACAGAGCAAGAGTAGGACCAGGTAATTGATAGATACCAGGGCAGTATCACGCAACAGCTGGCTGACACTGGAAGTATTGGAGAATGGGCCAAAGGGTTGATGACCAGATGCCCACAGCCAATCAAGAACAGGGCGGTCATGAATGTGTGAAGCTGTTTCATAAGGTGCCACTAAGCCACCTACAACAGCTGCCAACCCAGCAACAATATGGCGCTGAGGGGAGTTTGGTATTGCCTCCCTCTTTTCTGTTTCTGACACAGCACTGACAACATCAAACCTCCTGTCAGTAACCACCAACATTGATAACCTGGTTCTTGCCCGTGCATGATTTGTGTAAAGATGGCCACTGTGACAAAGAAAGAAGCACAGAAGTGTGTGATGACATAAAGAGAAGGACAAAGGCTGACCTGAGAGGAATAGGGTCACCTGCATGTTGCAGCACAAATACAGAATCATGGCTCACCCACATAAGGTTCTCTCCTTCCATCATAAGCTGTGGATCTACACCAGCCAATGATAACAGAAACCTGTCCTATGACAAGTAACAGTTTGGTCAGCTGTTCACAAAAGTTCTGCAACAGGCTACTGAGGCCTCTGGGTGCACAAGAATGTTCTATCTGAAACACCAAAGCAAACAATGCTCTAGGGTACAAAACTAATCAAATCAATCTCTCCTGCCTTGGATTCCAAACAAACCCTTTCTGTCTGTACCATACTTTAACGAAGCCCAAGGAACAGCAATTCAACCAAGATCACTGGAGTACTCACACTGGAATCACACGTGTGCCATGAGATTTCATAATTGCTGGAGGGTCATTTGGCATCCGGTTACTAACCCCCTTTCGCTTGTCCATACCTGCCTTGGGACTTCTCCTGCTGTATGGATACCGAGCTAGTCGTGATTTCACAACTGTTTCCTCAGGCTCCATACTTGGAGGATTTTCCCAGGTTGGCTGTATCAAAACCATCAGAAACATTATGTTGGTTAGCCTATCAGTGGCTGGACCTACGCTTTGCCCTTTTCCTACTCACAATCATGAAAGAAAGCTTGCAACAATTTGCAAATACTTTAGTCTACAAAGACAAAGTCAAACTGTGAACATACAAGGAAAACCAGTTTAACCAAACTTTTTGCAACAACTCACCTAGGTGCTACAGAAGACTATTCACTGAGTATTTATAAGCAAACTACTACTCATGGGATATGACAAAACTATGTGTGGTACCCGTGGCCTGAAGTACTGAGTTGACAGTTCAGGATCTGCTACTTCAAGAATTCCAGCAGCCAGTACATCAGCCGAGTGTCTCATCTCCTGCAGTCCAAGGATATATCAATGTGATTGCAAACAGTTACCTAAACAAATGTTGTTCCAGCGAGACCAAAACAAATGTGGCAAGGATCAACGCTGTCACAATTTTTGTTAGTGTCACTCTGACACTCACCAGGTGTGTGACCATCACCTTCATTATTGAATGGTGGTGACTGGCAGTCATTACTCCACACTGAATTCATCAGCTCCTAACCATGGGTGTAGACAAGTATAAAATGCTATGCTCAAAACTTCTGACAAACAATTCTATGAGAATCTGTGTCCTTGTTTCTGCTGCAATTGTGAAAGCAGGGGGAGGGGCTAAGTCATTATGTTGGCTAGCACTCAAGAGGGCATAGCTAACAAAAAAGTCAATAGTATTCAATTTCAAGATGCAAGTCCAAGGATGTAGAGATAAAAAACCAGTTGATTTACAAAGAAGATGCTAACTTGCAGTGTTTCCCCCCATCTTCCTGCCTTCTCACAGCTCAACAAGCGAAAGTTGTACACAGTGTCTCATGTGTGTGCAGATAATTTTCTACTCATTCCATGCTAAGTGCAAGTCAGGTCCCTTGAGCACACATGACTTACCTCTCTCAGCACAGCCCCATCAAGTAAGGTCAAGGTTCTAGCATGAAACCGGCCATCTGCACGTGTATCATGGGAAGAATGTCCAACTGTTGCCTTGGCCACTGCCATTGCAAGACGCTCGTGCTCATGCAGGTTGTGGATGCCCCCCACTACCACCACTTTTTGACCAGGCTGCAGCATTTTCTTCACCTGCAATATCAATAGAAGTTACAAATTACATCACACACAAACTTGCAGTGGTGTTGCTGTTGCTGGTATGATCAACATCATGAAGAGTAGGCTTTTGGTTTGCATTCACTGTCTATATTATCACAAAGATGAAAGCTTTTTGTGACACTTGGAGCACTCTTGAAGTGAATTGACTGTCAGAACAAAGTAATACCTGATCAACTATGCTCTCCATGTCGATGCTAAAGTTACTCCCAGGGATGAGAGGATTATACTGCAGATGGTTGCGTAGAACTATTATTGACACCAGCAAGCGTTGTGTTACATCCACAGTCTCAAATCTGCCATCAGAAGAAGGCCAAATATGAGAATGTGAGTCTGAGCCACTTTCTCATCATACATCCACACTGGTGAAGCTAATGTGGCTGTGCCCCTCTTGAAACTCCAGAAGCACTCCCACTAATACAATAAGATTTGTGTTCACTACAAAAAGGAGATATACTCATCATCCTATTTGCATCATTCCTTTGATCAAACTATCTTGTCACACTAATTCTGTGCATCTTTTTTAAAGCTCTATGTGAGAGCCCTGCAGGTCATCTTCAGCAATGAGCTACTAGAATGAGACAAGTTGAAGCAGAGTCGGGGTACCTGACATCTGGTGCAATTATGTGCTCCACAGCAGACACTATGAGTCCTGAGATTTGGCCACAGAATACACCCTTGACAACACTAGGATCTACTACAGGGGAGCGGCGACGTGGAAGTAAGAGATGCTGCAGCCTGGGCACAGTTCTGTAACCTACACTGCCCTCCTCAGACTCCCGCCTTCCATATGAGCAAGGTCCTGCTGATATGTCAATTACTGCATATCTGCAATAATTGGGTGGAGGTCAATGCCAGACATTAATTGATATACTACTTTTCTGTCAGAAGACTGGCAGTAACAGGAAGACTCAGCCATGATGCTGGTTAGATAAATAAAACACAAAAGAGATGGAGAGTACCATGCAAACCAAGAAGCAAGGGAAAGACAAAGAGAAGTAGAAACCAAAAAGAACTAAATGGGAAAGAGGAAGAGAAGAGGGAAACGACACTAAAAACAAGAATTTTTTGATGAAAAACTGAACTTTGAAAAGTTCCCTACTTCAAAATACAAGAATTATGCACTCCAAAACACTGAGCTTTTCAAGCTAATAGGTCATTGTATCTCTCACAAAGAGCAGGCAAAAAATCCACACCAGACCAAAACTCCCACTCAAGCTGGAATTGGCAGTTTGGAATACAGAGTTAGGCTACCTTCCATGGCTAAGCCAGACTTGTGAGGAGGCTCCCCCATTGTAGCGATATCTGTACACATACCCAGCCTCTTGTTTCTGGAGGTCCTCAAGATCAAGAGCCTCAATCTTAGCACCATAAGCATCTGCAATATCTCCTGTCTCATTCGACCTTGGATCCATTCTCACCTGTAAAGTATCAGGACTTACCTTCAGATATTCCTGTTAAATTGCAGGTGCAAGTCCTCTAGAATCTCTGATGTATTGTAACTATCAAGAAAAAAAGACTCCAGAAATTATGACCAAGGAAGAGGCCCATAATTGCAAGTAGAAACCCAGCCTTTCAGGGAACACTAAAATGCTCAACTGTCAAGCAAAACTGAACATACCACAGAGATTGCTTACTCCTAAGATGCAAGGGTGCACCTTCACACAAAATACCCAACTACATGTGTAAACATTGTGTTACAACTCTGAATGCCCCTCTGAACATCATACAGACTTGCAAGCAATCTGTATCAACTCAATGTGCAGCCAGCTCTGGTGTGCAAGCTGGCCATGTTCTCAAGAAATTGCCAAAACAGAAATGCTTGGAATTTGCTGACAAAAGGCTTTTGACCTGTGTCTACAAAGCTTGAGCTCAAGTAGAAAGACAGACCTTATCAAGGTTGAGAATAAAAATGGCACTTGGGACAGGTCCATTCATATCATTTTCAGAGTGTGCAGCTGGTGGAAGTCCAAATAAATAGCTATAGAGCTCATCAAATGTTGGCTCCACACTTGTTGCCTCAACCTCATACAGTGGAACTTCTAAGCCAAATTCACTCTGCGCATTGTAAAATGGAGACACGGCAGTTTAGAAACAGAAGTGTTTGCATTCACAACACTCTAAATCCTGTAATTTTTGCTGGCAAGTAGCAAAAGAATTTCTGGTGCAAGCAACTTGAAAATCCAATCACAAATGACATTAGCTTGATGAACATCAGCAATCTTAAAAACCAGAGGGAGAAGACAAAGATTAGCTCCATTACCTCTCTTGCTACACCTGCTTTCACCATTTTCCTCCTCAGCTCCCATTCAAAGGCAGTGAGCTCTAAATGTCCTACCTGCCGAGGTCAGATACTCAAGTCATATCCAGACACTGAGCACATGAGATTTGACAGTCAGAGACGGCTAGAAACTGATCACAGTAAACCTCATGAATGCAATTAGGTTTTGCAGTCATCATGGATCCTGACAGTCTAAGGGACTGCCTCATATATGGAACACATGAGATATGTTTGCAGGCAAAGGGACTGCATCAGATACAGAGCACAAGAGATTTGATGGTAGACAGCTCCAAATTGATCAAAAGAAAACCTCAAAATCGCAACAGGTTTTCCAAGCATCGTGCATCCTCACAGTCTAAGGGATTGCCTTACCGGGATGACATTGTAGGTCAACTGATGCTCAATCTCAAGCAGGGCACCAGTTTCCAAGCAAGCTGGTCGATGTGAAGGGAAGGTTTTTTTCAGGTGTTCTTGCAGCATGTTACCATCGAGCTCAAAGCGGTACCCTCCATCGCCCAGAAACCCTACCAGCACCACATTGACCTCCAATGGTACTGGAAATGGAACCTGCATGAAACTAGGTCCCACCTGATATGATCCAGCTTCTTCTTCTTCCACTACAAATGCAAAAACTCCTGCTTCTTTCTCTGATGCGACATTGAATCGAAAACCTGCAGACTTCACATCGACCCATCATATGAATTGAGGAAGAATACCTGGATGCGGGAGTGTAGCAAGTCGTGAGTCATCTTTCTCACGTCCTCACTGTGGTCCTGGAAGCTACCATGGTGCCATTGTGGATGGCCGGGATCCCGACGGAAAGGTTCAGTAACTGCTTGCACCCCAAGACATGCTATCAGCCACACTGCCAGACGCAGCAGCAATGTCCACACCCCCATCATGATTTTCTCCTTTCGTTTCCCTTCCTCACTTCGTCAACTACGCATAGACACTCCCATCATACACGCATCACCTCCAATTTCGCAATTTTCTGTCGTCAATCAACCAAGCAAAGCAAGCAAACCACGGAACAAGTCTAGAACTCTCTGCTGCCATTCCGAAGCCATCACTATGCTTCCTTCGACTGATCCCGATCCATCGCCTAGCATTAGGGTTAGGGTTTCGTCACTCCAACTAGGGTTTCTTTCAGGACCAGAGTTATGGTCAGTCCAACTAGGGATGTCCTAGCACATCCTTAGACACCCTCCAAAAGTATTTTTTCTAAATATAATTTTTAATTTATTTTTCCATTTAAAAAAAATTCTAGTGACGATGTTTCATCAAAACTAATTTATGTAGGATGGGTATTTTTGTGATAATCACTATGACAATTTCAAAATCATTTTGAATTATAATTGGTCAATAGATTAAATTTTATTTTGAAATCAATTTTTTTTTCATATGTTTGTATTTTGTTGTTCTTCTTGCACTCTTTCAATGTTTTTGTTTGTTTATATTTTGTTGTTTGTTTTACACCTTTTCAATTTTTTTTATTTTTTAATTTTTTAATTTTTTTGGTATGTTTATATCTTGTTATGGACTTTTTTAATGAATTAGACTTTCATTGGCATTTTACTTAGCAAAACAAGAATGTAAAAAAATATTAATGAAACAAAATGACATATAGTGTAATTTACAAAATTTTATCTTTTGAAAAGAAAAATTTGATTATAAGAAAAATCATTATGTCCACACAAAATAATTTAATTGTCATCATTGGTAATTCAAAGCAATGCGGAGTTCAAATATATAATTTTTAATTTACTTTTCCACTTGATGGGAAATCATTCATAATTCAATGTCAAGAATTTTTCAAATTTTGTAAAGTTCACATATAAAATATTAACTAACATCAAATATGACGTGGATGTTCATGTAAAAATTTGTGTTTAGAAAATGTTTAAGGAAATATTAGGAATATAGTAACTTAACATTTTGTTTTTTAAACTTAAATTTCCAATTAAAGTGGTAATGTTATGTAATAGCCCATAAATGGCATTTAAAATTCAATGTAAGCTTTATGAACCAAATTTTCTTTAAATTAAACATTCCCTTATTCTCAAATAATGTTCCCTAAACACCAAAGTTATTCTACACCATTGCCAAGACCAAAAGATTGCACCCTTTTCATTATGTTCCTCCAATAATAGAATTTGCCTCCAATATCAACCTTCTCCTCCAACAACAAACAACACCAAAATAATAATAAGCTTTAGATGCAAGCGTCCATGGACATCATCAACAACTCGCACACAAATTTCACTTTTGCTTCTAGCCCTAGAAGGTTCACAACTTAGTGTTCACATCACCTAGCTATTGGTCATGTCCATTGATCTTCTCGTATGGGATTTATCTATAATTGCACATACATGATAAGGATGGCCCCAACATCAAAACCCTTTTCTTCCCCATGATCAATTGAAGAGTCTTTTACAAAAGATGAATTGTCACAACCTACTATTATAAACAACTCACCTCTCTACAAAACTTCATGGTTTTGTTTCTATAATTAACCTTAAAGTTTCAAGTTCAAATTGCCAAGCTCCATGTCAAATCTTTACCACAAATTACTTCAAAAAGTTCTCACAAGATCACAGCTAATATGTTGTTGCCCAAATCATGTTTATTCCAAATTACATTCACACTTTTGGATGTGGAAGAATTCCAACCATTCATGTAATACATCTTAACAACAATTGACAGCACTCTCAATGTACAATGTAAGTTCCCTTTGAAACTCGATGACTCCGTGTTTGAACATGATTCTGTTATGTTAGCAATGGTAGCTACCTTTTTGCCTTAAAATAATATGTGTTGTGTGTGAATAGCCTCAAATTATGGTAAGTACCATCATGGTTGATGATAGGACATAAGAAATTTTTTAACATCTAAAAAGATGTCATGGTCTTTTCTCCCCAAGGTCCCAACACCAAGTCTAAATGTAGGTTTATTTACATAAACCTAACTTTAATGTTCAAGTGAAGGTTCAACCTTATTTGAATGTTAAGGTGAATGTTGGAATGATGGGGTGAGTTTGCCTCTAAAATAATGGGTGAGCACCATAACAATGGGGTGGGCCTTGAAATCCCAAGGAAAATGGTGAACATCAAAACAATGGGATGGGCCTTGAAATGCTAAGGAAAATGGGGGATGTAAGGACATGAACTATGGAACATGGCATAAATCCAACATGGCAATGGGAACAACAATGGAAAGATGGAAACATTTGGCGAACACCCTTATCATCCCTCCCAATGCTTCATTTGATGGTGCCTTGCCTTCACCATTATAGCCAAATTACTAATGAAAAAAAAACAAAATAAATTTTCTATGCCTTGCTCCACCTTAATACCTATTTGTCCTTTTTTACACCCTTGTCATCTCCATTGCTTGTTTGTCACCATACCACAAAATAACATGTTTTTTTCATCACATCATCCACTTTGGCACCCATGCCATCCTTTTCACATTGTTATTGTGCCCCCTTTGTCCTCAACGCTTGTATGTCACTAAATTATTAAAAATATATATTTTTAGTTCTACCCACGTTCCTCACTAGGGCACTCCCATTATCCTTCCCATGTCCATGTTGCATCATTTTCCACCGTTATCCTTGTTATCCCCATAGTCATCATTGTTTCGTCACCATTTTGATTATCTTGCCACCATCCCTATGGATCCCATACTCATCATCATCCCCATCATCATCCCCATAGTTTCCACATTCACACATCATCCAAAAAAACCAAGATGTCCCTTTGGATTTAGATGCCTTAAATCAAAATTTGATTCTTTATTGAAACATTTAGATTTTAAACATCTAGTAAGTTGACATTTCATCCTAAGACCAATTCATTTCAAGTATTTAATGTCAAAATCTTTGTGATGAGGTTCATGACCAACCTTTACACTACAAGCATTGATAATATTTTCATATCAACGTTCTATTCATTGTTATTTTCATTTAATGTGTTTGCACATGTTCCCTATAAGGATAGTTGTATTCCAATGACATTGCATAGACCCATAGGAAATTCATTGTGAATAAACACAACTTTAAATGAAAGTATTAGTCATTGTGGGTGATTCCATATGTTTTGTATGCAGTATACCATAAATTTTTATTTTTTGGACTAAATTTGAGCATGCACATTTTTAGATGATATATGTGTTAATGATTGAAAACATTAGATCCAAGATGTATGTAATATCAATTTGCAAAGTAATAGAAGATTTCATTATTTATTTATGAAATTCAAACTACCTACACCAACAATTTCATAAAGCTTTGAATTTCATTGTTTTACTTCAATGACAATTGGGTATAAATTGCATACAATTATGGTAATATCATGGCAATGCATACAAAAATGTTATGGTAATTTTGTTGTGCATGGTTAATTGCTTCTATCAAATTCACACATTTTTGCACCCATTTTATAACTTACATTTCCTCCTTTGTTTTCTTCCACCTCCTTATGCAACTTAATTGTCTTGATAATGTTCATCATCTATATTATTATTTTCATCATTTAATTTTTGTTGTTTGATCATATTCTGTTAATAATTCTTTACAATGTTTTATAACCATTGGTTGCTTGCTTTTATCTATGCTCGTCAATGTTCCATGATCATAGTATGTTTTACACTATTAACAATCAATATCTTTTGCAATTTTTAAATTTTATTCTCATCATATTTATCCAAATTAAGTCTAGTTCGATTTAATTTTAATTTCTCAACTATATCAAATATTTTTCATGTGAAATTATTTAGATAATTTCAGACGGTGTTGATATTTTGTTAAGAACATCAATTTAATAATAACTAAATTCCAACAAGAATTTATAAAATAAATGAAATGTTTGAGTTTTGTTTCTTGTAAGAGAAGGAAACAAATCTTCTTTCACATGAAAAAAAGGGAAAATCAAGAAGCTTGAATTTGACTTTTATTTTTATGAAAAGGCACATGATGTGTGTACCTTTTCATATAGTTTCTTTTCCAAACATAAATAAATATACAAACAATACTATTTTTATTATATAAAATTTAATTTATAAATCATGGAATTAAAAAAATTCACCATAAAATAACCAATTTTATTTTGCCATGTCAACATGACTAATTTATGCATTGCTTTCCAATGACTTATATAATGAGGCACCACTTGCTCTTTATAATGTGATTATAAAGAGCAAGTAACCCTAATGTATTAACAAACCATGATGTGAATCCTTAATTAACTATTCATTTTGTGATGATGAATGTGTTGATCGTGGGGTAGATACATATGGATGGTTAGTACATAACTAAACATAGTGGCCAAGCTATTTGGACAAAAATACAATGAAAAAATGTTTCCTATCCACATTCGATTTGTGCATTTGCTTGTTTTCGAAAACCTCCATGTGTTCAACATTCCAAGTTTCATCCAATGTCCAACTTTTTCAACTTTCCTAATTAGAACTTTATTTTTCATTCATTGGAATGCCTTAAAATAGAGAGACTCGCTCCTAAAGGTGGAACCAATTGAAGAGTTTAAGTCACGCAAGTAGAGTTTTATTGCTTTGCTTCTAAAATGAAAGACTACGAAATGTTGCAAATATCCTACCTTGTGATCAAATGCAATGTAAATTAATTAAATATTGAGATGTTGAAAATTTTCAAAAATTCCAAATATAAAATGTTAAAAATGCAAGAAATTCCAAAACAACATTCCTAAACCCTACTTTGTTCAAAATTCTAGATTTGTAGATGTGGAAAAGCAATAATTGCTGAATTTATATGTCTTGAAATTTGAAAAGATTGTTTATTGTTTACAATTTTACGTCCGTTTGGGACTAGAAAGTCCATTAGACGAAAGGTAGATCATGGGGGACAGATTGTCCTCTGGTATTGGTAGCATGCCACAGATTTGGCTAGGGCGACTGTGTTCGTAATCTGCATGAGTTCAATAAGGGTGCTCGTGTGGGTGAGGGGTAGGGTTGAATAAAAACGTTCCCTAACTTTATGTGTATTTGGACAGATAAGGAGCAAGTGCTCTTCATCCTCTACCTTCCCCAAGTTGCAGTTTCGACAAAGCCTCTTTGTGTATGGCACGCCCTTCCACGCACCTAGCACTGCTTCAAATTGCGTGTTGCCACATTGAAACCAGGTTAGAGCTTTCCGCAGCTGAACACAGTTGATGTCACACAAGATGACACAATTGATGAGACAAAACTTGTAATCACTTGCAACTTAAGAGATTTTTACACAAAAGTGACTCAACCAAAAATTTAACATATATAGTATGAAATTCCAAAAACTACAATTTTGAGTAAAACAAAACTTCAAGCCACAACACACTCAACAATTTCTCCTCCAATCTCATTGTCATTAAAAAAGCTCCTTTTCAACATCCTCTTTTGGGATGTCATGATCATCATCATCCAAAATACAAATTCCCTTTCGAACTATTCCTTGCACAAGTTGTCAAAATATTAAGATCCAACATGTGCCAAAAGCTAGAAAAGCTTGACTTGCGGTGTTAAAATTTGACACTTGGTTGTCGAATCTAACCACCACAAGGTAGGGTAGTCTCCATTGGGCAACAAAGTGAACCTTCACCCTCCTCTAGTGTGCCATCCACTAGATGTACAATTTCCGACCTCAACTGAGTTAATATCTGGTTTCACCTCAGCGACCCTACTGTAAGAAGTAGGTCCGATATACCTCTAGGTATATAGGTAAGAAAATAGGTGACTACTTGGTAAGCATATGGTTTATACATAGCAAAGGGTTGCTTTTCCTACCTACCTACTAACAACCTATTGCAATAGGTAGTATATAAATCAACTGTGGTAACCACCATGGTTAGCCAGGGATCTGGAATCCAACAGAAAACTGTTTTCTGACCACTTACCATCCATCCTTCACAATGCGCTGATGGGTTTAGGGTTTGGGGTTCGGGTGCAGAGCTTTGCTTGGAAATGTGTCGGAAATGTGCTCTCATTAAAGGAGAACATTGTCACTCTGTTGACAAAGTGTTGCATCTCAGAAAGTAGGTATCATACCAGAACAGTACTGAGAGCTTCCTCTTCTGAGGATACATAAATATATCGATCACCTTGCTCATGGAGAAGAGGAAAACATGCGAATCTGTGCTCTTTTATCCAACCTTGAAACCTAAGGACAAAACGCTTTGTAAGCTTCCTGTTGCTAAAGCCAAAGCTAAGTTCTTTTTGATCCGGGTACAAAAACAAGGTTTGAATCTTCCCCCAAGCAGAAGTTTGCAGTGTGCACAATGCCCACTGAGCAATGCATTTCCACATCCACACATTGCACTCCCCATCCACACATCCACACAGTGCTGGAGGGATTACAGAACTGGCAGTAAAACCAAACCCTAGTTTCTGTCCAGAGACATCATCATCTACTGTGCAGCAGAAGAAACCTCATGTCAAAATCAGCATTTGTTCTTCATATGTTTGGGAGTGGCAAGTCCAACTTTCTCTCACCAAAATTTTAGAGCAAGAGTGAAAACAGTCTACACACTTTCTCTATACCTGTTCTCGTGGTTCTGTGCAAAACAGTGGGGGTGAAGAGTGCCTTTTTATGGCTGGGGACGAGCTTGCACAATGTATATATCCCTTCCCACAATGCATCCCTCAATATCCTGTGGCAGACCAAACTGTTGCTCCAGGAAAGAGCCAACAGTGGCTAGCTGCTGTCCTATTTGTGTTCGAAAATTGGGATCAACAGAGAGTGGTTGCGTGCTGTAATCAATCACTTTGTGCACCATACTTCCATCCGCAACCTTGCCATCATTCAGAACCACGAGCTGGTCACTGAAGTTTGCAAACGCCAATGTCTTGACTTCTCCTTCAAACTTGTTGACAGCCAAGCGCCATGGTGTACCTCTTGTTCCTGAAGCCAAAGTCTCACCCAAACCCACGGCGATCTCTGCTTGTACCACTGCTTCATCCCGGTCGATGGGGCTCACTGTGTGCAATACAAAACTGAGGTCAGGTGAAAGAAGCTCTTGAACTAAAACAGCCATTAAAGCATCTTGCTGCTTGACACCAGCCACCCGGCGACTCAAGACAGCTCTCCTGGTATACAGTGATGCCCACACTTCAGCAACCGCCTTGCCAAAATTTCCAGGTTCCGAAAGCTTCACATTCGGGATGGAGTCATACAAACCTGCACCTGACATCCCAGCCAAATCCTCAACATTTGCACTGGAGCGTACAATCAGTCTAGCATCCTTGGAAAAGGTGTTGCCTGACATAAGCGCATCCATTACAGATCTTGCTGGTCTCTGGGCGGCAACAAGAGTGCGCAATTCATTACAAACTTTGTCAAGCTCTCCACCTTCAAGGTGAGCAATCTCAACTTGCTCCACAAGAGCTTGAAATGTCTCTAGAGAATTGCTACTTTCTAAAGCTTCTTCCATAGCACCAAATGGTATCACCTTCCCTGGAGGCACACAAAAGACTGCTGGCACTCCTTGCTCACTGTGCACCTTAGCAGCATGTATGGTGAGGACTGCAAGTCTTCCACATGCAGCTGCTTTAGAGCCTGCATTCTCTGTCGTGGCCTCTGAAAGCTCCAACACCACACCACGTGTACTTCTCACCACTGAGCTCTGCTTAATGGGAACAGCTTTGGACAAGGTAGCTACTGCCGCACCCTCCAATTTCCCCTCATCACCAACAGCATCCTCCTTGCTGACTTGTGAGCTCTTGTTGTTCACCACATCCACTACATTGTTTTCTTGCTTTTGCTGTACCAGCAGTGGCCCTTGGTAGGCATTCAGCTGCACAGACTCAGATGAAGCTTCAAGTTTAACAGTTTGGTTGATCAGACCACGAAGATTTGCCACCTTGTCTTCATCATCACATGTCACAAAGACGACTTTCTCTTGGCGAGCGCGGACACCTAGATGTGACAAATGTGGAAGTTCATGTTGCAGTATTACTCCTACAACATTAGCACCAGCTGCTTTGACCTCTTCATCACCATCTGCTGCTTTGACCAGCAAAATGACTGGATCTTTCACAGAGGATGACAATGAACTTGGAGTGATCCTGTCAACCTCAATGAGCCTGCCAACAGCCTTGCCAGGCATGAGTGTATCAAAACCCTCCCCGCCAACAATTGTTCGCACTGCTTTGAGCAGCATTGAGCACAATTTTGCCACTTGGAATACAACACTAGCTCGAATTTCAGCCTCTGTGAAGGTGCGCACTGTATTCTCGGCAATACCAAGTGCATTCCCAAGCTTCAGGGCCTCTGCTGGGAAAAGCTGCAGCAAAGTGTCAGTGTAAGTCTCGGCAAGACGACGAGCACGATCCAGTGTTGCTTTCAGTCTCAGCGCCCAGGTTTTTGTGTCCTTGTCAGCAGTCACCCCCACAGCCTGCCAGCACTGAAGCTCATTCTCAATCGCAATGCATTCTGCTTGCTGCCATTTAGAAAGACCTATCTGCCGTAAGCCCAACACAATAGCTCCCAATGCATGAGCCCATGAAGAGACATTTTCCTTTCTTGCCTCATCTGCAAGCCAGCGAGCTCCACCTGCACTTTCCAGTGCATTGATCAATCTGCTAAGCAACACAAAGGAGTAATCCTCCAACCCTATCTCTGACAACCGCCACTTCTGGCGCATGGCAATGGCTTCATCAGAGGCATCATTTCGAAGACCACTCTCAAGCCCCTTGAGAAGAGTGGATCGAAGACTAGTCAAAGCATGCAACAGGCTGATAAGTGAGTCTGTGCTCTTTGCAGCATTCCCATTTGTTGTTGCAGTACCTGAATCATCAAGGTTACGTTTAATCCCAAGAAAATTGTCCAAGACAGAGAGCTGCACTTGATCAAATGACACTCGGAGACCTTCCAACTGCTCAGTCAAGCTGCCTGCATTGAAGAAATCCTTGAGCTCGCCATAGAAAACTCTGAATTCATCAACAAAAGCTTGACTGTATTCTCCTGGATTCCTTGTCACACGAGCCAGCATCAACTCAGTGGCAACCAAATCCTCTGGCCCTGCATTCCGATGCAGTTTGTTCTGTATTGTGTGCTTGATCTCCTGCTTCAAATCATGAGGTATGTCATTCCTGTGAGCAATATCACGAATTCGTGTCAGTGGCACAGAAGCTGTGAATTCAGCCTTGAATGCTGGCAAGCAGGGATGGATCTTCCTGATCACCAGAAGCTCCTTTGGGTTCAAGCTTTGGTCTGAGCTCATTCTTTCAAGCTCCTGAAAAATCCTGCGAGATATCTCAGCATGCTTGTTGGGTCTGTAATGTTGGCCATCCTCGTAGCATCGTATCTGTCCTGTGTTGATCCACTTCAGATAGATTGCAACATTGACAAGCGTGTTCAGAGTCTGTTTCTTGGCGAGTTCACCCATCACCAGTCCTCTCACCACCTCCAATTTGCGCCACCAATTGCTTGCCTTTTGATCCTCTTGGACTAGGTGCAAAGCTGCACCATCCAGTCCAGAAGTGTCCCATTTGCCTGCCTTTTCATGAGCATGATCATTAGATCTCATGAAAGAAACCTCTCTTCCCTGCCATCCTTCTACAAAGGAGCTTGCTGTCTCTTCGACCACATTCAGAGAGTTTCCTGGTTTTTCTTCCACATTGTTGACTTGTCTCTCACTCTCTGGCTCCTCCTGCTGCTCCTTCTCCTTCCGCAGTTCAGATTCCTCTTGGGTGCAATCCCAGTGTGTTACAAGCTGGAAGCTGCCTTCAGCCGGCAATGGCAAAACCCGGTTGGGACCAGCTTCCCAAACCGTTTCTCCATTTTGGGTGATGAGAACATGCTTGTACTCGAGCTTCTCCCCGGGTTTCCCTTCCAACTCCGCCACCCAACCTGCTTCCGTCCAAGACATGGCCACCTTGTTCTGCCACGAGCCCGCACATTCCGCCGATCCCAAGAGTGCCAGAGACTCACCGAATTGCACCTGGTGATCCAAAAGCAAACGCACCTTAACCTTCTTCTCACACGTCACAACACCCAATTCCCCTCTCATTGTTCTACTTACTATTCTTCTTCTTCTCCTTCTTCTTCTCTCGCTCCCAGAATCCTGGATTCCGATTCTCGCACTCTTCTCCCGCGACGAAAAATCCACAATCCTCAGACCTTCAAATCTATAGTTCAGCATACAAGAAGGCAACAGTCTCCCCTGTTGTTTCATACATCCCATCACAACACCACCACCGCCACGGCTACCCGCGATTGCTCCTCCTCCGTGCAGCACACCACAATTTTGAGGAGCCGCTGCCCTATACATACTCATCATCCCCATACCACCTTCTTTCTCGACCCACTCACCACCAAAACAAAAAAAAAAAAAAAAACCAGGAACCCGCACAAACCCACAACCAAAACCCAACCACCCAAAAAAACAAAAAAAAACAACACCACCACCCCAAACCCCCCA
>Ga0116227_10002611_pt1 | contig 40707 bp, 37 predicted proteins | sample S1TSphgellanicum_FD_89693 | JGI IMG/M metagenome (GOLD analysis project Ga0116227, IMG submission 89693) | Host-associated microbial communities from peat moss isolated from Minnesota, USA - S1T2_Fb - Sphagnum magellanicum MG | ecosystem: Host-associated > Plants > Peat moss > Unclassified...
CATACCATTCAACTACACAATAGAGTTATCCGTAAAGTCATCCTGTCTTTGGACCCTCGTTTGACTCTCTAATCCCTGTTTTGAGTGCGGTGAATGGAATGGTAAAAGTGAGTGAAATCACGTACCATTCAACTACACAATAGAGTTATCCGTAAAGTCATCCTGTCTTTGGACCCTCGTTTGACTCTCTAATCCCTGGTTTGAGTGCGGTGAATGGAATGGTAAAAGTGAGTGGAATCACATACCATTTTATAGACTGATATGGGTATCAGTTCAGAAAATTTTCTCACAATGCTTGATTTTAGTGAAGAATATGAGGAGGAGGAGTCAAGGCGTTGGTAAGGCAAATCCGGAACTAGGGGTGAAACTCCCTTGAGGACCAATTTAGATGAGACAATTAGTTTGGTCCCCTTCTTTCTTTTTTTTATTGTGTACTGCTTTCATCCTGACTTCTAATTTCATTTCCAGTTTCAGCAGAACTGGGGCCCAACTGTAACAACCAGTTTTGAGTACTCTAATATATAGACTTTTGAAAGTTGTGTTTTCTTCATTTTGGAACACTAGTTGGAACTGAATTATGTGACCCAGCACCCACCATTGCACCATCCATTGGAAACCGAATTATGGCTTTGTTTGTGGATGAACTACATCTGAGATTTTCATCTTGGAAAATTCAATATCTCTTGCACCTTCAGTTTCAAAATTATGAGACTATTTCGATTAAATCCTAGTCATTAAGGGCTTTCCAACAACATCAAGACCACACCAAGACCTATTTAGCCTAAGTTTGATTTCCAATTTTTATTTTCACTAAAATTAAAATCTCATTTGTTATTGAATATCTAGACACAAAAATAATCAAAATTTAATATCTCTTACTCACTCGTTGAAGGCTTTCCAACAATATCAAGAGCATTGTCCCCCAATTGCCCTAATTGTTTTTGTTTTGCTTTCATTGAATTTTCAATGATAAAATTTAGATTCAATAACTTTTGCACCATTGGTCCAAAAACTTGGTGCATCCCTATAAATTGATTTTTTCAATGGTACCAATAGCATGATAGGAGGTGCTTTGTTTTGGAGACCTCAATGTGACAAAAAAAAGAAAACAAACAAACATAATAGTAGTAGGATCATCATATATAACAATTAAGAACATGAGAATTATGCATCATCCAAAAGTATCATTATAATCACAATGCCTCATATTTGCATGATTGATTTTAGTTACACTAGTCATAATAATCAAGTCAAATTATTTCACATGAGTGCTAGATTTTTGACATCTCCAATATAATGTATGATTTGACTAGATAGCTAAAGGTTTTAAAATTGTAATGAACATATCTATGTTTGATGTTACTCAAATCAAACACAATTAGTCATTTCAAATTAATAATTTTGATTCTACAATCAACTTAATCACAATTTAACTAACATAAAAACCACATTTTTTTAGTAATACTTGAAACACTCACCAACATGAGAAAAAAATTTCAAGAATCAAATGGAAGTACTCACAAAACTCTTAAGCAACATTCTCATTTTGAGAGTTGAGTCTCATGTGAAGTCTCAAATATTTGAGATGTGATATTTTGATGCAAGTGTTATATATATATATATATATATATCAATCATGATACTTGTCATCACTTATTGAAAATATTCTTCAAAATCTGGCACTTTTGCACTTTGTTTTCACCAAAATCCTTTGCATGATTGTGGAACACCAGCCAGCACACTATTGGATGGAACTCAGTTACAACTCATTTGCCTGCTAGTACCAGTGTTCTTTTGGGGGTGAATTTTTGCCACTTGGGCCGATTCAAAGGTGGATATCTGAAAATGTAAAGTTGAATAACTCAAATTTGGTTTTTCACATCCTGATTAACTTGTAGTGTATGAAGACTGGCACATAAGGATGCCTCTATTCTTTCTTTCTTGATGGCAAAGGCAAACTTGCCATGCACATTATCACACCCAAAGTTTGTCTACTAGTACCATAGTGTCATGGCACATGCAACATGTTAGTGTTGAATAGTTAATTGATTTTGAAGATTCCATTCTAAAAAATAAAAATATTCAAAACTTTATTTCGCTTCACTAATTTTTGATATTTGAAAATTTTATTTTGAATTTTTAAAATATTTTTGAAAATAATATACTTAGTGTTGAACTTGCCATTGTACAACTACAGTACAATCATGAACCTGACTTTGTTTGAACAAATTTCCAATTATAGGCCATCAGCATCTAGCAACTCCATGTAGCTCCAACATTGGCTATATCATAGCATAGCACTTTGGATGAAACAGTCTTATTCTTGTGTGTAAAAGATCACCACCTTGTTTGTTGTTTTCTTCACACCAATTTTGAAACAAGTGCACCACAAATTTTCTTCTTCATTTGCAATTGGGTTTCCATTATTCAAGTGATCTTTTTGCATATTTTATTTTGATCCGAAGAAATAAGAATACTCAAATTTATTGTGCAAGTTTTTTGCCATTGTTGTTCTAAGGAAGGTTGTTTGTTTGCTTGGTTTGTCATGTTGAGATAGCCCAAACCGCAATAGCCCCCATTGTGCTTTTGGTATAGTTAGAACTTAGCCCTGAATGAGTAAGGGTGCAACTAAGATGGTTTTAGTAATGTTTAGATTGACAATGTGAGAGTTATTGAATGCTAAATAGTTTTGTCAAGGAAAATTTCATAGATTCAAAATTAATTTTCTTGGGAAAATTGGGGTGCATTCTTGATGTTGTTGAGAAGCCCTTAATGAGTAGGATTTGATGGAGGTGATTTCATGATTAATGGATACATGCCACAACAAAAACATTTGAGATTTTCAGTGGAAAATTTGTATGGCACATTTTCATGTCGTTTATAAAAATTTTGATCATACATGATTTCCAAAGTTTCTGACAACATCCCTTTGGAAATTTTTTGCATAATCATTTCACTTACACATTTTCAATGTTCCAAAATTAAATACAATCTGTTAAAACTCCTTTCAATTTTCCAATTGATGTTCCTAAGAATTCTTTACCAAAGTACATACAGGTACAGATACATTGTAGTTGTTCCTTTGACAGCCTTAAATAAAATTTAGTTATTCATAAATTTCCCACATAAGTATAGAAGATGTTCCAAATTCAATCACATCATGTCACAAAGTTGATTATTGATGTTCCCAAAGTTCCCAATCTGTCCTGAAGTAAATCCCCTGGTTCTTTTTATTGATGTTTCCAATAGTTAGAGCTCATACAGAAGAGTCCAAATAATTTAAAGTTGGGAATAATGGGAACCCTTACATAGGACTATGGGCTAAGGGTTTCAATGCCTCATCCTATGGAGCTTCTTAAGCAATCTAAGGCTCACTTTAAACTAGAAGTCGGGTCCAAACATTTTGGGGTCAATAATAGGAAATTTGAGCACTTCTTGGCTCGTTGTTTGGTCCCAAGTTATTAATAAAATATTATTTGTTTGGAGGCCAATGAGATCATGTGTTAAGTCATTAAGGCCAAAACTAAGGACCAAGGCTTCAACCCTTCATATTTTTTCATTTTTTCTTATATCATTCTTCTCTCATCTTTGCTTCCCTTCTCAAGGTTAAACCCTAAACTTCTTCTCATCTTTGCTTCGCGTCTCAAGTTAAACCTTAAAAGCCAAATCACCATGGATGAGCATAGACACAATATTCTTATAATTCTTGTGCTTTTTCATGGCCATATCTCAAGTAGAAAAAATAGAAACCCCCTCTATCATTTAGAAATGAGCACAAAATCTCAACAAGAGGAGAGAAAAATGAAGAGAGATGAAATGAAGAAAGAAAAAAATAGAGGGTTTGGTTTAGGGTTTACTTTGATCCTACGATGTGGATTTCATTAAAACAACAATCTTTTATTGGGGCATTGGCCCCAAGGGTTGCAAATTGATGTCCCAAGTTGTTAGGCATTTTTAATTTTTTCCTTAGGGTCAAGTCAGGGAGATGAAGTGATAGATTAAAAAAATGTTTTCTTTTTCAGCCCTTGACTCCTAGTGCAAAGCTCTTGGGGCTTATTTCAGTGATTACACCAATAGGAATGCTGGATTTGAGTTCAACCTTGGCCTTGACTCCTAGTGGAAAATGGGCCTAAGTTCCCACAGAATGTCCGGAGGGATGTGGGTCAACAGTTCTTGTCTTTATAAAGACACGTTGTTAGTTCTGGGTTTAAGGTGGGGGCTGGTTTCAATATTCAAACAAGGTATCAATAAACCCTCCTACTAGCTATTTGCAGCTCACACTATTTGCATAACTTAATATCAAATTTCAAGCACAAGAAATTTTGAGGAAATGGTATATGGTTGAGTTTGTGGAATCTATTGTATAGTCCTTTTTGACAATTCCAGAGATAATTCCTACTGTATAGTAATCCTTGGAAAATTTCAGAGACACCTATCTTATTTCCCAAGATTAATTATCTCATTTCTTTCCTAGTAATTACTTTTTTTCTTACTAACTTTTCTAATAAGTATCTCCATCTTTATAACTATTTCACTTTTTTTTCCTTATCCACCAACATGGATATGAAAAAACAAATTAACATACATTTTTTTCAAGTTCATGAAATTTATATAATAATTCTAATTAAATTTAACATTGACATAAGCAATGATGAATTATTCAAAACCATATGAAAACATAAGAAAAAAAATAAAACAGTTGATTGTCACTCATAGTGTGCAGCAATGTGAAGGTCCAAATTGGGTAAGTATTCTATATAAGTAAGTAAGGAATATAAGTAGGTAACACATTTGATGGTTGCTAGGTGCGTACATCATATATCTGATTGGTCTTTACATAGCTGATCACTGTTAGCTATAGGACAGGAAACAATGAAAATTTTGTTTCATGTTCACTATCATCCGTCCTGCATGGTGCACTGTTCACTCTGCTCAGTTTTTGCAGTCATGCATTTTGAAGACCAGATGAGAGATGTGAGGTGAGTAGGTGTAGAGACAGCTGGGGCAAACAATGTAATGGAAAGCTGCTATGTTTGCCAAAAAACAATTCTTTGGTCACAATTGATTAATGGAAAGGTGCTACAATATTCTCTTCCATTAAGTAAACAACTACTTTCAGAGTTAGGATTTTATCTGAAGTATCTTTGCAGTTTGCAACACTTTTGATCTCACGAGGTCAACTTCAGCCCAATGTTGTTAACTTCAGACTTGGCAATCCCAGCAGCCTTTTCGTTTTGGGTGTGAAATTTGGTAGTTTTTTGTAGCAAGTTCGATGGCTTTTTGAAAAAAAATCTAGCCAAAAATATAATTGAAAATAAAATTCCCGAAAAATCACCAGATTTTCTATACATGATTTTAAGTAGGTAGGAAAAATAACATAATGTTTTGATTTTTTTCCCTTTCATTTTGAATGGCCAAATGCAGCTAAATCAGCTTATGGATGATCACCAACTTGGCTACATCAAAATATTGAAAAGCAAAACACTGTGCCCTAAGCCTAATTCAGGTTAGATATTTGCTACATATATCACAAAAAAATGACACAAATTATTATTTTGAAAATGTCTGCATTTTTATAAAGTTGCTTATCTCTTTTTGACTACATAATCAAGTTCCTTTTGCCCATGTGTACAAATGACATTATGTTGGTGAATTTTCACAAAATTTTCACCTGAGATATCTGATTCCAAACTACACCAAGGATCTTTCATGAAAAAAATGGCTCAAATTTGTCAAAATTTGAGGGATGTTCTTTTTCCAAATCAGCATATAATAGGTAGTGAATGATATAGAAGGATTGCTGACATTGTTTTACTTTCATATCTGGTAATGGTTTACTTTCATATCTGGTAATGGCCAAAATTGGCTAAACCTTCTTCTGGATCATTGTCACTTCAGCTCAAGATTATTGTCAATGTTTCTTTTTTATGAAATGCAAGGAAACAAAAAGAAAATTGTTTATGTAAGGGGAGAACCCAACCGAGGTTTTCATACTTGTACATTCTCCTAAGGTTCAGGAACACCCTTAAGCTCACACCCTCACGTGAGAACACACTCATATGGGAACCTCCACTACCAACATGAAGCTAGTTGCCCAAGTTGTAGGAGATGCATGACTCTCTCACAAAATGATTCTGAGTTCAATTCAGAAATAATATAGAGGCCATGATGATAGTTGTGATTATTAATAATCAATGCAACTATAGTGAAGGTGATCACTGATGATGTCAATCCATAATTCAAAACTATATATTCAGTGCATGTGAGTTCAAACTTCAAACCTCAAAGGAGGGTTGGGCAATAACTATGTTGCCTTCATTATGGTGATTAGAAAGTGACAACCTCTTTAAATTGTAGAAGCTTATATAAGGTGAAGAGTTATGAACAGAATGGCAATAGTACTCCAAACTTCAAAGCTTTCCCTGAGTAATGACAATCATGTTGTTGCTGTATTTGCATGACACACCTCTGTTTACATCTCTGCCAGGATAGATATGGGGGCAAAAAGGGGGGAGTTAAATTTTTCACCCTGCATTTTATTGTGGCTTTGGGTGAACCAGCAGGCTTCTGTGAGAAGTCTCTGAGTTCAAAGGTTTTATTAAATCTCAAGAATTTTTTTTGAAATTGCACCAAAGGTTTTATCAAATTAAAAATTATGATAAAATGTGTTTTCGATCACTATGTGATTTCATAGGATTTTGAGCAAATTCACAGGTCTCAGTAATCAAGGACAATGAATTCAATGATCCATAGGACTAGTGAATTGCACCCACATTTCGTAATATTATAAAAATTAAAAATCAAAATTGAAAGTTCATTTCAAAAATCAAGAATAGACTTGAACATATAATCCAGCTACAGAGCCTGCGAAATTATATCCAGGCATTGTGTGGAGATGGCTTATGGCAGTGAGCCAGTAGACGTGTGAGGGTGGTGGGTCCGCACTTACGCGTTGTGAGTTATAACTTGTGTGCAGCCTTGTCTCTTTGGAGACATGTTCTGTGTTGAAATTTAGCCACTAAAGGGACTCTCGCTCAAGAGTAGGTGCTGGGTCAACGTGACTATTATAATTTATAGCCTAATAATCTTTGGGGGGTTTTTCCACAACACCCCGTGACTGAAAAATATTGACATATAACTTTTTTGTAAAGTTAATTTGTGTGTGACAGACAGTTCTGTTCTGTCATGGAACATATATAGAGGAACGTGGGGTGTGTCTGGTGAGGATTCAGAGAACAGTGTGGGACAGATTTCCTTTTTATGTTATTAAATCTCACCCTCCCTTAAGGACCTTCAATGTCCCGCTTGGAAGTAAAACTTAACTTACTGCCAGAGGACTAGAGCTTCTGACCAAATCACAGATTGTTCAATAGTTTTATATCTCATCAGTCTTTGCCAACTTCTCCAGCTGACACTGTACTTTGGCCATGATGATAACTTGTAACTACTTCTCTAGTATTCATATGTAGAGAATAACAAGAAACCCAACCAAAGGGTTGCAACTATTCTTCCCTCCCACCTACCCCAAACAAACACTCCATCCCAACCAACCCAAAACCCCCCTAAAGAAGTGGTGATAAATTAAGAATGATGTCTATATATTTTGCCATTGTCAACACAAAAGTCTTATGCTTAGAAAGCTCAAAGCAAGTGGAGTGGAAAAAATAATATAAGACTTTTGTGTTGACAATGGCAAAATATATAGACATCATTCTTAATTTATCACCACTTCTTTAGGGGGGTTTTGGGTTGGTTGGGATCGTGTGTTTGTTTGGGGTAGGTGAGAGGGACAAATAGTTGCAACCCTTTGGAATATATATATATGTATATTTGTTTTCAAGTCACCGCCCAACCAATCAAGAAAATAAAATAAACCTTGTAAACAATTGGTGGGAAACATAAGAATTATATGTTAATAGTAATAATTAAGCCAACCAAAGGGTTGCAACTATCCTCCCTCCTACCTGCCCCAAACAAACACACCAACCAACCAACCCAAAAACCCCCCTAAACAAGTGATGGGAAAATAAGCATGTCTTGACCATGCTTAGAAACCCCAAAGCAAGTTGGGGGGGGTGTGGTTTGGGTGAGATATAAGACTAATGTGTTCATGATGTGTAAACCTCGTAAACAATTGGTGTGAAACATAAGAATTATATGTTAATCATAATAATTAAACCTTATGTTGTTGGAAAACAAAATAATTATTTGTTGACTATGGTTAAACCACTGCACTAAACAAGTTGTGGGAAAAGGTGAAATACAAGAATTATCTGTTAACCATGCTTTTACTTTTATGGGATTTGTTGGGGGATTTGCTCTCAACTCAAATTGTTTCTTTGAATTTCAGCAGGTTCCATTTTTAACTTTGATGGTTGCTCACCTATCATCATCATTATCTTGTTGGTAGTCAGTCCATTTTGGTTTTCTTAATATTCTGAACAGCAAGAGAGACAAGAAGGGAGAAGAAAAAGATATACAAACTCTACCTACTTGATGTGGCCGGCCACAACAAGCACAGAGAAAAGAAGTACAAAACTGGAAGAAGTAGAAGAACTACCATGGCTAGTTATGCCTAGTCCATTGTGAACTGACACTCTTCTAAAAAAGACACAAAGATTTATACATATTAATTTCAAACATTGAACACATCTTTCTTGAGACAAAGTTTTATGTGTTGCATTGAGAAGTTTTATATATTAACTTCAAACATTTCAAACGTCTTTCTTGAGACAAAGTTTTATACATTGGATTGAGAAGTTTTATATATTAACTTCAAACATTTAACACGTCTTTCTTGAAACAAAGTTTTATATATTGCATTGAGAAGTTTTATATATTAACTTCGAATGACAAATACTATGAACCAGACTTATTCTAATATTGTTCTACTACGTAACTGGGAGAAATCAGTAGCATCCTTTTGCAGCTGATGGCGTTTGCAAATGGCATGTGCCACAATAAACAGCCGAAAGGGAATGGGAGTTATTGCGCAAACTAAAGTAATCACCGACCCAATTATATAAAACTAGTGAGGAAGAAATTACTCCATTAGAAGTCAACAATCTTGTGAGATCAGTATATATGTACTTACATCACTGGATGTTTGGATGTTAGATAATAAATTCAGATCAGGTTGAGTGTGTATGTTTCCTTTCAGATCTCTTATATGCAGATGATTTCAGATCATGTCCAACTGTGAGATCGATGGATCTGGATTCCCGACTCCAGAGTAGGTGTTTTTGTAGGAATTTTTTGGATACAGTCTCCTAATAAGTAAGTGGTGATCATCCATGGGAAGAAGGGTGTGTTTTTTTCTCAATTTTGTCAAGGATTTAATGTATTCCTCCTTACGTGGACTGGCCATCATCCACAAGAGAATGAGCCAAATTTGACTAGAGCTCCGACAGCAAAGTAAAATTTGCTTAGAATCCTGCCTTGTGCTGGCTACCCAATAGGAACTCTTTGTCTAAGTACAGTACATTTCATATTTTTCCGCAAAATATGGCCATTTTTTTGTTGTTTTACCAAAAGAAATCCTTTGTACAATTCACACTGGATTTTATTTTATTTTTGTCACAGTGCAGAAAATACGCCCAAAAGAAAAACACTCTTGGGAAGATACAGAACAAAATTGGTCATCACATTTGTGGAAAGATTTAGCCAAACCTGGCTATAAACCAGATACAAAGGACATATCTTTAATCATTCTTCTATATTTCTGGCTATTTACTGAAACTAAATATAAAAACCTGGGCTTTAGAAAATATGTTTTCCTGACTTCTAACCATTGAAAATCTAAAAAATAACTTCATGTTGGGGGAAAAAAAATTAAAATTAAAAAATCATTTCTAATTTTCGTAGAAGAAAATTTAGTACTACCTAATCCCTGCAACTAGCGATCTTTTGAATCAGTGAATGTTGTACTGGAGCGGAATTGATTAACTAGTGTTGGAAACTTGGCCGTTGCACCACTTCCAAAATTGTGTAAGGGCAACTTGCTTTTTCTTGCAGATTATGGAGACGGGACAGAGTTGACGCTGATAAGCCAGACCAGACCAGATTGCAAGCTTAGAAGTTGTGATCTTGACGGCATCAAAACATGCAGTCGTTCGTGTTTGTGCAACGCAACTCCTGCTGCTGCTCGTGCTGTTGTGGCTAGCTAGCAGCTGGACTACGCATGTGGCTTTAGAACTTTGTTGTTGAGAACTTCTAGCTATTATTAAAATTTGTCTAGAACTCTGCAATAGTTTCTGCAATTTTTCAAGCGCACTCTCCTCACTGGTGCTGCAACACACCTCATTAACACAAAACGAAGAAACTCCCTCATGATATTCCAGCTTTGGTCCAGCGCCTTAGGGAGGGTTTTGATCATGTCGTGGATGGGACGTAATTTGAAGGACTTTTTAATTTTCTCTCCATAGGCTGCAGAAGTAAGCTAGCTAGCTAGCTAGCTTCTTCTGCAGTTCTGGAGGGCCTGAGTTTGGGGAAGAAGATATGGCCGGTTGCAGCTCATTTTATACATTGTTAAGCAGATTTCATTCTAGCTGCACTTGCAGTTACAATAGTGATGTAGTTGTAGGTAGTGTGAAGGCTGTAGTGTGGGGAATGTGTTGGGCGCTTTTTGTGTGGTGGGTTGTGCTCTTCGTGTGGCTTGATCTTCCGCCCAGTACTACGTCCTCGTCAGTGGATCAACAAAATAGTTTTGAGCGCAAAGTTGCCCACTCCAGCTTCTTCGGTGATGAGAACGGTACTATAGTGAAAGCGATGAGCTTCAATGTGTAGTACAATATATTATATTGTAGTGGATGATCAATGATGCCCTAGTGCGTGCAGGCTCAGTTAGATCGTCATCTGCTCCGGCGAACTGGATGTCTTTAGATGCTATCTAGCTAGTTAGCTAGCTAGCATTGATCATGTCCTCATGCCATTTGTGAATTGAGAGAGAGATCTATGATCAGCTTCTAACGTAGTCTTGCGTCGTTGCTCCGGTTTGTGATTCTTGTGCAGCAACTGCAAGTTATGTGCTGTACACGGCACCTTTCGTCGTGTTAGCAATCCTTGCACTCCTGTATCTGGAATTGAACAAGCGTTTTCCTGCAAAGTAAGCACCATCAGCTGCGCCCTATTCATGAGCTTCTTGTAAATTTTTCCCTCCTCTCGCGGCCTCATTCTTCTTCTTTTCTTCTGTACATGGTTTTCTACGAAAGAAAAACACAAGAAACTTTCTTAGGATTCCGTGACGTGGGAGGCATCAAGAAGAACTTGAATTTCCGCTATGTAAATAGGAAATGGTTTGTTTGACAATAGGAAAATACAACGACTCCTCTGCTTCACAATGCGAATATTAGAATAGAACATTGAAATGGTGGTCCCATGACGATTCCATTAAGAGCTTTCTCTATGTTTTGATAATGCAAGTTCAATTCGGAGCAGAGGTAACTTCCACTCTTTTCCGTACTGTAGGGAATGCCATTGAAAAGTTTCTTCTGAAAGTGCCATTGATCATAATACTGAGAGAGAGAGAGAGAGATCCTCAATGAGTACCGTCGTTTTGCTGATTGTTGTTGTTTCTTGTGGGTCACGTTCTTCTTCAGGTCGAGAACTTGCAGTAAGGCGCAGCGTAGATGGACTCGGATCTACAGGTGTCTGTGGACGCAGCCGTTGGTGGTAAGGGGTCCCATGGGCGTGCTGACGGGCATAGAGATTTTAGGGATTGCGGGGATGCTCTTGGCATTGTCGTGGATGTTCGTGAAATCGGTTGTTCCACAATTCGAGCTCCTCAATGCAGCTGCTGCCGATAAACTCATGTCGCCGGCGGACATCGGCGTAAAAAAGTATTTCACAAATTCATGACACTTTTGGTCCGACATGACATTCACACTTTAGAAACTTTTTTGGCATTCAATGTAGGGAAAAGAGTGGAAACCTCTGCTCCAAAATTAAAATTGAATTACCAAAGCATAGGGAATTTAGCTTTCCAGTGGAATCGTCATCGGACCACGTTAGAAGTTCAAGTTAGAACTTCTTGATGGTCCCACGAGGGAATCCTAAAGAAGTTTCTTGTGATATTTGGGTTTCTGAATCAAAATGCGGGTTTAATTTTCCTGGTGTGCTTCGCTGCTGTGCCGTAGATGGCAGCTCAAGCTGTTGACGTCTTCAGCAATACTAGGACGGTTGATACCATTTCCCATGGCGCTCTTGTTCCTTCCGGTAACGAGAGGGTCGCCGATACTAAGGATGGTGGATGTTCCTTTCGAGCAAGCTGTGAAGTACCACAGATGGTTGGGCCACTTGACGATGCTCATCGTTTCAGCTCACGGAATTACCTATGCTATCTTCGCCGGCTCTATCAATTCCGTGTATTTGGTACCAACACAAGAAACTTTTTCGGCACTCCCTGTAGGGAAAAGAGTGGAAACCTCAGACTCGAATTAAAGTTAAGAATTCATGAACAAAACATAGGGAAAGCACTTCAAGGGAATCGTGGGGACCAATATTTCAATGCTTTATTCTAATTATTCCCATTGTGAAACATTCAGAGGAATCACTTTGAAATTTTTCCCATTGTCAAACAAACCATTTCATGTTTGCATCTAGAGAAAATTCAAGTTTCGAGATTGTACAACCTTGTGATCAATGCATCTTAAAACTCTTGAACAAAATCTCTTGAGTCCCTCCTTTTGTGAGCTCGAACAACATTCTCGTCAAGGCTGGTCTGTAAAGTCCGTCAGTCAGTAATTTGAGAAAAGTCTGTAATTGATGAATCTCGGGAGACTCGCCGGGATCTCTCCTTGCTTTTAGACCGGGCGGAAGTATCAAGACAGACAGACAGGGCGGAAGTATCAAGACAGTAGTACTATAACTGGCGATGATCATGTTGTGATTGCTTCTTTCGTGCGTTGCGTGTGGCAGTTGGGTGAATGGAAAGACAATGGAATTTCGAACCTGGCGGGAGTGATAGCGATGCTGGCGGGTACGGTAATGTGGGTCACCTCCGTCCCATTGATGCGGAAGCGCTTCTTCAATGTGTTCTACAGCATGCATCACTTGTACTTGGTCTACTTCGCGTTTTCCGTTTGGCATGTGGGATGGTCTCAAGCTGGCGAATTCTTGGGTGCCATTTTCCTCTTTTTTGTGGATCGCTTCCTCCGATTCGTACAATCTCGCAGACCCGTCACTGGCGTGTCTGCTCGCCTTCTTCCCAGCGGCGTTATCGAGCTCAGCATCCCCACACACGCTGGTATGAACAACACTAAACTCCCCCAGCAGCAGGCGTAGATCATGCGCGTACACGATATCTGTAGTACACACTCCAGCATTTGTGGATCCAAAGCCCTGTGCACGACTGCTGCAGAATCGACACTGATTTCTGCGGGGCACCAGCTGCCAGAGATGATGTACTAGAGTCGCTCTGCATTGATGAACCAACAGCTAGGTAGGGTCTTGAAGAGTGCTAACGGACTGCACCTTCTGTGACCCTGCGATGTACAGGCTTCAGCCATAATGCTTTGAGCTTCATGTTTCTCAACATACCAGGCGTTTCACGCATCGAATGGCATCCCTTCAGCACCACATCAAGCCCCCTGGATGGATCAAGCCAAATGTCCGTTTGCATCAAGCCCATCGGGGATTGGAGCCTCAGCTTACTCACCAAGCTCTTTAGTAGCAGCAGTGCCGCTCCTAAGTCTGCACAAACATCACGGGCCCAAATCTCCTCATCTGCAAAATCCGCAGCCATGAGCTGCCCATTTGCAATCGGCCATCTGTTTGCTGAGGGTCCCTACGGTCATGAATCGAATTACTTTCTCAGGTCGGTGTGCATTCAGAGTTCTCCTCCTTGGTTGCACCTCCTTTTAAGTTGTTTTGTATATTTTATAAAGATTCAATGAGTAAAGTTTGATGAGTCTAATAGAATGAAAGTGTGACACTCCTAGTGATATCACACAAGATACTTTTGCTCTCATGAACATCTTGACATTCTTCTAACATTCAAAGTTCTTCCTTTAATCAGTTCAATGGGTCTCCATAAAATGAAAGTACAGGACATTCCTAAGGATATCATCCGTGAGATGCTTTTGCTCTCATATTGAACATCATGAAATTCTTCTTTCTGATTGTACAGGTACAGATATCTCCTCTTGATTGGGGGCGGAGTGGGTATAACACCCTTCCTCGCCATTCTTCGAGACCTGCTAAAGAGACACGAGTTACGACAAGCTGGGCTACCGATCGACGTACAACTCATCTGGTGTGTTCGAAGACGGTCGGAGTTAGACGTACTCTCAGAAATTAGATGTCCCTCCAAGCTGCAGCCGGTGTTCCCGGGGGACTATGGTGCAAGAATTGGGATCCGCGACACCCAGCTATCTATAACAGTGAAAGGTTTCATCACAGAACGGTCGAAAGAACAGCCTGATGGATCTAATAATTCTAGTACTGAAGCAGCAGTTTGTCAGTCCGACAATACAATCTTGATAGAATCACCTCTGGCAATCAAGTCGGAATGTCATGCCTCTAAATCCAGTCACAACAAGCTGAGCTTATCGCCGGTCATCCCCAGCAAAAACCCATGGATGGCTGCTGTTATTCTTGCATCCGCCACAGGGTTCGTTGTCATTTCCGGCTTGTTCCATCTTTATGTTGTCACTCCGTCCGTCTGCTGCAGCAGCGACAGTAGTAGTCGTAGTAGTAGTAGCAGTAGTAGCAAAAATGGTGGATCGTCAACAAAACCTAATTTTCCGACGGCGCTCGAGGTTTTCTTTCTCTTTGTCAGCATGTTTGTGGGAATTGTTATCTGTGGTGGAGCCGTTATACTAGCGTGGAGCAAGAAGCAAGGATATAAACAAAATGCATTGCCCTGCACTGCTGCTGCAGCCTTAACGATGCAGATGTCGAAGCCTGCAGCTACGAACAACAGAGAAGCAGCAATTGCAGCTACTAGGATGAATATACAGGAGACAGCAGCACTAGATCTTGTAGACGTCGAGGCTAATGCAGTCTGGGAAGAATCTCTTCTGGATCAATGCACCATCGCTCAAGGCACACGACCCGACTTCTCAGGTAATAAGAATATCAGCAGCTCAGTGCATTAGTACTAGTACTATGTAATTCCATGACTGGCACACAGGAACACATGACTATCCGCAACCGATCTCATGCAGTTTTGATCGATGCATCCTACAATTACTCGTGATGTCCATGGTACAGATGATCATGATGAAATGAAAAATTATGTGGGCGGATTGAATTCGCAGAGATTTTCAATGGTGCGGCAGTGAAGTACCAAGGCGACGATGTGGGAGTGCTAGTTTCGGGACCCGAAGGTCTCAAGGCTAGTGTCGCTGCGGAGTGTCGCCGCCAAAACTTCACAAAACCAAGCTGGTCCAACAGTACACACTTCCACTTCCATTCTATCAGCTTCAACTTGTAGCCGACCAGAACAGGCCGCTCTAGCTGCTGATCATTCATAAAAGTTCTCATGTAAAAACCAAATTACAAGGGTGCACATCATATAACTCACCCACGGATCGTCTAGATTCTGCTGCTTCCAAGATGATCAAGTAAGTACTGCAGCTCCAGATTAACAGTACGTCCACAAAAAGCAAATTGTGACCCTAAGGGTGCAGAGCTCTAGTCTTCCTTCTCCCCGGTGCTAGCAGGGGTACAGAGCGAGCTCTCTTAATTTTGTTTCTTCTCGATTGTGCTAAGTCCGAAGCAGGTGCTGTCTGTCTCAATTAGCAGGTGGGTTTTGAGCATCTGTTGCAGCACTGATGAATATCTTCCAAGGAAGGTTAATACACATCCTGAGTAAGAGGGGATGTGTGTCTTCCTTAGAAGATGGTTGGGAGCCTTGTGTATCTTTGGAGCAGCATTGACATCTTTGGAGGGAAGCTCATTAGTCATGACAACATCCCAACAATTTTTTGTTTTATGTTGGGCACTTTATGAAGTCACTCAATTCTAACCTCCGATTGTCAACCCTAAAACTTATCAAATCTCAATGAGCTGGGTTCTTCAATGAGTTGGGTTCATTTGCTAATCATGATTCGTTCATGATGTTCTTCAATGAGTTGGGTTCATTTCTCATGGTTCATATTTTATGTACTTCAATGAGTTGGATTCATTGCTCAAGGTCCACAGGTATTGTACAGTGTTTTTTTGGGGGCAAAAAAGAGGGTGGTGCTAAAGGTACATAGGCTTATTTTGGGAACGATGGCCCCGAATCGCCACTTTATGAGGAAACAAAATTTAAAGTCGCCATATTTGGAGAACAGGTTTCAACAAGTCGCCAAAATGTAAGAAGAATCCTAAATTTTATTACTTCCCTTTCTGACGTCTGGCCATTTTGGCTAACTCCTCTTGTGCACGATCAGCAATCCAATTACTTCACAAATTTGGGAAAAATAAAAAACACTGTTCAGGTATGAGGTACTTGAATGAGTTTGGTTTGGCTCATGGGCAAGTGTGCTTTTCTTTTTGGGTTGTCAATTTTATGATGTAACCAAAGTGGCAATCAACAATAGGAACATGTAGCCAAATTTGGCTACTAATTGACATATAAATAAAGTTTAAAATTTTGAACATCCTTCTATATCTTTGGCTACCTAGTTTTTTTGTTTTGGTGGTGAAAAATTTTTGGCCTGTCAAACTGGCAAATTATCAGTGCTTTTTCCGGGTTTCTGATTTGCCAAATTTAGCCTTTCATTTGGCATTAATCTTTGAGGTTGTACATCAGGTTTCAGTAGGTAACTACTAAATAGAAGGGTGCACAAATGTTTCTACCTTGATATTTTGTCTAAGTCGTCTTAGTTAGCATGACTTGCAATTACTGGTCGACCAAATGACCATGGCAACATTATGTGTAACATGTAGTTAGCATAACCTAATGGTGAATTTCCTCACAACCACTTGCAAGGTGGTAATGAATCAGAGTGATTAAGCTATATTAGTTAATGCCTTGCAGGGCCCCATAATGGAAAGTTTAAGAGAGGAAGAAAACGGTTAATTAACAAAGTTGTTGATTAAATCCTTCTTTTCTGATTCTTCTCTCTTTGCTTGAAATAACCCATGAAGCAAATACTCCAGCATCTTCAACAGTGATAATATATCTACTCTGGGAGCAAATGATTTCCAGTGTGAGTGTCATACTTTTCAATATGAATCCATATACAAACATCTTCATCTACTAATGAAATGTCAAAAGAGCTCCTTAGGCCTGAACAAAAGCTGCTTTTTTTTTTTGGTTGTTGTTTCTATAGGATGGAAAATCTATTACACACTCCCTCAAAATATAATTGATTGAATCCAACTCAAAATGCTGGCTAGTTGTTTGGGAAATCACTTATTTATTGGCCTTGCTTACCCAAGGCAATGATATTGTGTTTAGATTCATTATAGAGTATAGGAGCTTAAGGGATTTTGACTGCTACTAGGTAATAGGCCCTAGGTAATAATGGGTCTGCTTTTATATGAGGATTTTTGAAAGATGATATTTTGGCCTGTGTTCAAACTTGAGATTAGCTATAGTGTTATAATATCTTGAGGGATTTTGGTTTCTTTTAGAGGATGTTTTGAAGATTATATTTTTTGCATGGTGAAATATTTGAGTTTCCATAATTCCTCTTTTGCCTTAAGATTCTAATTAATGTAAATGGCAAGGCAACAATGTGACACACCCTTTGTTAGACTCAATATCACCAGCTTTAGTTTAGGTAGTATCAATTCTGGCCAATTTATTAGCTGCAGTCCCATTTACTCCAACAACCATTCCATAATTAACAATCTATGGCACAACCACCATATTCTCATATTAAGAACAAACATTTCATCCTTAGAATGATCCCAATCTTCCCCCATCCTTCTCCTTGTGTCTTGAATTGCTTTTTGTTGAAACAAGTGTTTAAGTCAAATGGGATGAAAACATCCCATTTCTTGTAAACTCAGCAAAGACATTCCTATTGCTGAAATTTCAGGAAATCTCATTCATGGGTTAGTAAAGAAATTGAAAAACCCAAAAAGTCTAAAATGATGAAAAATGAGAACACATCTATCTATATATCTATATATATATATATATATATATATATACTATTCATTAACATGAAATATGTTCATTTCTTTCATTAGCATGAAATTGTACATTATCTAGTAGAATGAAATCTCTGTATATATTTTTCATTCACAATGAAAATGTTTATTGTTTACTAGTGTTTTAAATATGTTTGTATTGATCATTCGTATGAAATATGTGTGTATTTCAAAATATGTGATGTCTTTTAATTTGAATTTTTGTGTAGGTATTGTTCATTAGCATATTAAAATAAATTGTAAATTATCATTCTTAGTGTGAGGTATATGTATGTACTTTTTTAGAAATGTATTTTAAACAAGAAAAGAAAAGAAAATACTTGGATTTTTTGTTTTTGGCTACAATTTTAGACTGCATTAAATACTTTAAATACATTTTTTAAATGTCTAAAAATTCATGCATTCATTCATCCATCCATCCATCCACCGATGGATGTAGATGGATGTAAAATATTCCTGCTACAGAACCAAGACGCCATTTCTAGCTTGCTTGCCATCGAAGTTCGGGTCATCGCGTGCGCGCTCAGAGCTCCGAGAATAATCGCAAACACGGAGGAATCGATTGCGGTAGCCGAGGTGTTTGCGTGGCTTGATGTGCAATCAAGCGAGACATCAAATCACCCATCGCAGATCCATCTCGCTGGCTCATCGTTGAGTTGATTTTTCCTTTGCTGCTGCTGCTGCAGGATGGGAGGTCTGACACTGGATTTGAGGCCGGGCGCAGGTCTCGGCGCCTTCAATTTGGGTATGTGTTTTTTTTCTCTTACTATTTCCCTGGAACCTTGTGAATGGATTGAGAAAAGAAAAACGAAAACGAAAAATGAAAGAAAGGACACCGTTGGGTCAATTAGGGTTTCGTATCGCAGGTTTGGAGAATTAGGAATTTTGATAATGTACTACTCATTTGGATTTGATTTCCGAGTATGTACTGATATGAAGATCCCTTGTAGTGTTCATAACTCGCTGCTGCTTCTTTCGATTCCACGATTTTGATCAGAATTTGTTGTTCTTTTTCCTCAATTTTTGGTATGTTAGGGTTAGGGGTGGATTGCTTGGATTTTGTTGAAGTCTGCAAAATTCAAGGCAGCTTTGGCACTCATGAAGGGATGGGTTCTTCAGGATTTTTTCATGGTCTGCCACTGTTTGATCAGAATTTATTGTTTTTTTCCCTCAATTTTTGGTATGCTAGGGTTAGGAGTGGATTGGTTGGATTCTGTTGAATTCTGCTAAATTCAAGGTAGCTTTGGCACTCATGAAGTGGGAGTTTGTTCAGGATCTTTTTCTCATAGACTGCCACTGTTTGATCAGAATTTGTTGGTTTTCTTCTCGATTTTTGGTATGCTAGGGTTAGGGGTGGATTGGTTGGATCTTGTTGAAATTCTGCAAAATTCAAGGTAGCTTTGGCACTCAGGATGAAGGGGGGGGTTCTGCCAGATTTTTTTTCATGAACTGCCGCTTCAAAGGTTCAAATTGACACTATGACCAGAGAATTAAGGAATTTGATTGAGTTGCAATAAGAGGGATGATGATGTGTGAAAAATGGGTTCGGTTGGTTGGCTGGCAGGAATGCCTGTCTGTGAGGCATTGGCATATGTGGAGCAACACAGGGCAGTATTTGATGTTGTTCATGTCAAGTACAATGATGAGGTGCAAAAGGGCAGCTTTTTTTTTTTTTTCCTGGTCCTTGATTTTTGTCCTTTCTGCCACTCTCATATTCTTCCATGCCACTCTAGATATTCCTTTTTGATCTTTTGATGTTAAATGGCAGCTGGTCACAACATACATGTTGCTGTTGAAGGTTACTGAACATGTATATCAGACTGTTGTTGCTATTTGTTTGCACCATTCCTCATGAGTTTTCTCTGTGTTTTTCTTTATTGGGTTCTCCTCTTTTTCCTCTAATGGTATTGTGTTGGACCAACCTGTGATTGACTCAAGTTGGAATTATGGAGAAATTCTCAACACTTTATGAAGATATATATCTCAATGCACCTTTCTGCAATTGTGTTTGTTGTGATCAGCTAGTGCCTTTGTTATGCCTTGAGTTGCATTTCTGTCAGTTATGAAATGGTACAATGTCTTTGTAGGTCTCTTACTTCCTTCTCAGGAACAGTCAATGTTGTTTGACCAAGTGCGTGGGGTTGTCACTAGTACAATAGCATCCTATTATGGTTATTATGGATCATCCCCACTCTGTTGTAGTATCAGTAGAATGAGCATGGTGGTGATAATGCTGGGGTGGGGGGAGGGGATGGTGCAGGAACCACTAAAAGTGGATCTAGTTATAAGCTTTCCTGAACATGGTTTTCATCTACGCTTTGAGCCTCGGTCACAGGTACACCACCACCTCTTTCCCTTTGGAGGTGATGCTGCAGTACTACAAACTTTCAGCAACTAAGTTAGCAGTTTCTTTTGCTCACCATCTGGTTTGAACCTGCATGTTTTGTAGTCTGCTGTACATTTTTTGCGAAACCATTGGAAGGGGGCAGTGGGAAGTAGTATCAATTGTAGGGGGGGAGTTCACTGCTCTGCGATTGCTAACAAAACTTATACAACATTTTGATATATTGCAGCGACTGCGACTAATAGAGGTGTTTGATGTGCAACGGCTGCAAATGCGATATGCAACATCATCCATTGGGTGAGGACGCAAGTTCTTTTTGGACTTTGTCATGACCTTGTTCCAATATCTGAGTTGGCACATTTTGTTACTTGGGTTGTTGACATTCTGACTGCAATGTAGGGGCCCAAGTGTTGCAGCTACTTTTGTGGCTGTGTATGCCCTCTTTGGGCCAACTTTTCCTGGGACTTACAACACAAAGCGCTGTATTTACACCTTATTTTACCCTGTGAGTACTTATTGCATCTGCGGTCCATCTCCTTGTTGTGAGGTCTGTTTAATGAATTTTTCCATCATAGATTTAGGTTTCAGAGCTACAGCATATAGAAATGGCAAGTTGGCTCTGGTTTTCAGCATACCATGTTTGATCCCCAGATGTTTGTAAGTACTTGATTGGCAGAGACAATGACTACTATTGACCTGGGTGCCATTGGGTCGTGCAGGGCTTGTCATTTGCATTCCCCATACCTGCACAATATACTGAGTGCTGCCAGCATCGTGAAGGTAAATCATGTACATTCCCTTATTTAACTTCTCCACTAATGATCAACCTGGGTTTATCTTTTAACATGGTGCGTTGTTGGGCAGCTGAGTTACCTCTGGAGTTTCCAGATGGCACGACACCAGTGATGTCCCGGGTTTGCATTTATGACAGTGCAGTGGGTGGGGGTGTTGGTGTCGGGGCTCCACTCAAGATTGCTTTGCCACCTCAGCTTCCTCTAGGAAGTTTGTACATGGAAGAGGTGCATGCCAAGGTGTGTCCATATTGACCATTCTCTGAAATCCTGCCTAGTTCTTACTAGTTATCCAGGAGAAACTTATTGTCAACATACTTCTTGAATAGATCAGCCTCGCACTAGTTTAACTTCCAGATGAATTCTAGCAAGGTCACTCTGGTGGACACCTGGGCATTGTATCTGTGACATACTCGTGTGCTGTGAATTCAAAAGCTACAACAGAGAAATAGTATAAATGTGGTGGAAGTACATGTTTCAGCTGGCGGAGGAACTGTGGTTCACAGGAGGTGGTCAGCATCTCCCATTTGGAGCCTCTCCACAGGTACCCTTCTTTGCTCAGGGAGCTGAACAGCTATGTGAAAAGATCCCAGCAATATTGACCATTCAAGTGTTCATTGCCTGCACTGCCTGTGCTACTAGCAAATTGTGCCAATGTGAAGCTGATAGTTATTTGCAATGGGACAGGATGTTTGGGCAGAGCTGGGCCGGCCATGTGGAATCCATCAAAAGCAGGTGAGTCTTCATTGTGAACTCAATTTCTTGCATAGCACCATTTCTTGTCACAATGTCTCTTGAGAGTCTTGCCTTTGTGTGCTTGCATGTAGTTGAATACAAGGTGCATAGTAGGATTGAATTTATCACAGTCCTGGGCACTGTATGACTATACCCCCTCCCTACTTAGAGCACAGTATGCATGTGGTCAAATGGATACTGCATGAATCTGGTAATGGTGTAGGATTGCGTGACTGTCTCAGCATCAGGATAGTACGAGAGGCCAACATTCCGTATTATTTGCAAGTGAAAATATCTGGCGCAAATGTGCTTACAATGAGAATACCTTGGGACATTTGAACACACTGTGCAAGCAAGAGCATGGACACAATGTTGACAGAATATGGCCTGACTTACAGGTGGATCCAATGGTAATTCATTCTGCATCAGATCCACGACCACGCACGGCATTATGTGGGGACTACTTTTATAACTACTTCTCTCGTGGAATTGACATCTTGTTTGATGGCCAGGTATTGAAGCCTGATTCTTTTCGCTGAATTATATTTGTTCAATGCTTTGCGGAACTGTAGCTGCAGCATTTTCTTGGATAAGAAAACAACATGATGTTAGGCTGGGGAGAGGGGATATTTGACACTACTGGTCGTGGTATTTGCATGTAGTTAGCCTACTGCAGTGAGATCACGTTGATTGTTATTTGCTTGGGATGGGAATATCTTGTTTTCCTCATGCATAGCATGCAGCTGAGAAGGTGTGAGTTTAACAGAACACTGTGCCCCAGTGAAGTGTCATTAGAAGACAAGAGTTTGTGAAGCATTTACACTCCTGTGTACTTGGTTCATTGAAAGTATGTTGTTGTTTGAGGTCTGCAATTAATGATGACTGGGGGAGCTGGGCTGGTGCTGTTGGAACTGTTAGACACATCGAATCAAAAAATTTGTTCTTCACACAAACTTCCCAGGCCACACAGACTTCAATTGCTATATAAAATGCAACTTCTTCATCCATGTTCCTCCTGGTATGTCACAGGAATGATGCTGTTTTGTTCAGTTCCATCATCCTGGATGTGTGCTGTTAAGTTAGAGGGTGCAGATCAGCAGGATTTAGTTTTATAGTCATACTGTCAAGATGAAGTTCTTCTAAACATGGGCATTAGGCCAATCTGAACATCTTGTAAGCTTACATTCCAATTATTTAACCCTGAACTCCAGAATGGCAGGTCCTGCAAGATGACTGGATAAGCTTGGTCTGAACAATCTTCACTGTGGCTTTATAGCAGGTGAAAACGGGGAGGAACTTGACAAGGCACCAACTGCATATGGTAATGGTCTTCAGCGATGTATCTCTGCAGACACCACATGGAGTCAAGTGCAGGTCTTGAACAATCTTCACCGTGGCTTTACAGCAGGCACTTTGTTCAGATGTGCTTGGCATTGGCTACTGAGCTCTTCCTATCACCACTGTTTAACAGTGGGATTTGGCCATACCTTCACAAAATTTGCTCTTATGGAAGGAGGGACTTCCAATTCTAATTTTGAAATTTTTTCTTGCGTAGATTGTCAGTGTCAGTATGTGACTTCCAAGTGCACATTAAGGCTGTGTTTTGAAGTCATAAATTACATTTGATTTTGGCTTTGCAGAGCTTCTTTGTTGTACTTAGTGTTCCCATAAGCAATACTCACAACTGACCACCCAAGTTGACTAGGTTATCTACTGAAACTGGTGAATCAATACAGTGACAGCTTGGTGACAGCTAGTTTCTTTATGGGTCTTACAGGAAATACTAGGTGATGGAGGTCGTGCTGCTATACAGACTCAAGGCTCTGTCAGCAACCCTTTTGGCCCAACATTTGTATATGGCTATCGCAACATTGCCTTGGAGGTATCCGCCTGGTTCTTTAAAGCTCTTTTGTTTTCCCCCATAATTAGGCTGTGCAGAGAATGGTTGGTTGGCCATTGCAGCTGTTGACATAAATTGAAGACTCCTAGGCCTGTGAGCACATTGTGAATGCACTGGGCTGACAATTGGAAATCATACTTAGCAGATGAAATGGTGTTTGAGGCTTTTTGTATTCAGGAAGTATGTAGTAGCAAAGCTAGTTCTCTCCATAACTTAGTCCCAGAGTGCTTACTTTTTTGGGGCTGATGTGACAGGTCATGAAGAATGGACATATAGCCACAGTGACTCTATTTCAGAGCCATGTTTGATAAGCCAAGCAGATTTCACAATCCTCACAGAAGGATCTGGATGACTTGATTAGATCTGCTGACCTTGGGAAGTCACCCTAATTGTGACAGAGGTATCAGCACAATATCTGGACTTTTTTTTATGTGTAAATGATGACTGTGTACAGTAGTAGTTCACTTTGCATTACTTGTGCTGCCTGCTCCACACAAGAGCAAGAGTGGCTTAGGCAGCAAATATAGGTGTACAATCTAATTGAGGGTCTTCTTGTCTGGCTGGGCCAGCAGTGTATATACAGATTGGAAGGCTCAATCTTTCTATCTTGGGAATTCTTATGAATCAGAGTCTGCATGAAATGTGTTTCAAATAGCCAAAAATGCACCTGTAATTATCTGAATGACCCAAGTCCACAAATCAACACCCTGACAGGCCACATGGGGTCGGGTGATTTGCAAAATTACTTTTAGTGGGGTTGTTTAAGACTTGGTCACAACCTTTTCATTCTTTAGTTTCTGGTGCAAGTGTGGTTCAATGACTCTACTTTCTACTTGCTATGATCAATTGTTGGGAGGATTAAGATGCCTTGGTCCCACTTATTTAGTACTTCACTTACTATGCATAAAAGGGGTTGCATAAAAGCATGGATTTTGTATTGGCTTGCATGATCATGTGTTGGAACACATCACTTGAAATTCTTGGACACGTATACATTGCAAGATTTGGTCATCAGTGTAACAAGCTTTCCACACAATGGGCAGCTCTATTCACTACTCCAATCAAGCTCCCTTTTGCCATTCAAGAACCACCTAAATCACCTCATGCAATGTCGTGGTGTCATGCACAAACTTAACTTTCATGTTCGTGAACCAGGGTGCTTACAGTTTTCAGGGGTGTGAGATATAGAGAGAATGTTAGAGCCACATGATGTGTGCCAACTATAGTTGTGTAATACAACATGGATTACATGGAGGATGCACAAGTGCTAAGAATTGACAATGAATATGGGCTATAGATGATGTAGTTCACCCAAGGATATCAATATGTCAGAACACTGCAGATTTTGATTTCAAATTTGTGAGTGACAGTGGCCAACACTAGGTTGGTAATTCCTTGAAGCAAAGATAACCAAGGACTATTGTAACCACAGGGGATTCATTGGGAGGTAGGTTTGTAAAGGGAGGGAAGCAAGTCAAGGTAGGTTTGTAAAAGGAGGGAGGTGAGTCTATAAAGGTCAAATAAACATAAGGTGTCCTTTTCCATTTTATAAATTGGTTGCAATATCACATGATACCCAATTGTAATGGTGTTTGAGTGTGTGTAGTGAAGCTTTAAGACAAGGCCTAAGCATTCGCATAACAAGAATGTATTTACACATCCTTATAACATCACAACATCAAAATTAAGTAAAACAATGGCACAAAGATATATGATTTAATGGGTTAAAAAGTTCGTAGATTGTTTTCTGTGATTGTATCATGTGGCCAATTATTAAAACTAATTCCTACTCACATTAACAAGGTTGTGAAAACTGTGTTGTAGCTGATAGTAATCACTAGTATTGTACTAGTATACGGTGTTCAATTGGTATCATCAATGGTATTTGCAATGATATTGTAAAACCAAACCAAATTGGTCCTTTACAAGGAGATACCCAAGGGATTATTTATGTTCTTCTTGGAATGTGTTTTTTTTATACATATTCATTATCATACCTTTTTTATATGAGTTGTAAAACCTCGATATGCATTCCAACTTAAACCTTAAATCTTTTGATTTCTCTTGGTATGGTATGAAGCTTGCACAACATAAATCAATTTGGTAGTTGCAAGGATTTGAAGAGATCATCACGAAAAAAAACTTCATTCATGTTGGTTGTTAGTTGCTAGTTGTTGTCAACATTCATGTGTTCAAGTGTCTTCAAGTAACCCTAAGATTTGAAAGATTTGATGTGGTTGTTTGATGTGGCCATTGTGGTGTGTTGGTAATCATCTGTTGGTTTTGCCCATAGGGAAGAGTCTATGCATATGTGCAGGATTTGGACTTGGGAATAAAAAATTTGCTCACTCATTGGCCAATTTGGAGATGACAAGTGTTCATAGAATGAAAATTTTCACATGGATGTAATTTTTCATGTTTGGGTGGATGTAACCTTAAGTACATTAGGTTTTTAGGTAGTTGAATGTTGTAGGTTTTGATAACCATCGCAAAAGCTACAAGGATTCTCTTCTTCAACCAAGCTCTTTGTTCAGGTCTTTTGAAGAAAAGCGAGGAATAGCTTTTTAGAGTGCATTTTTGTGTTGATTCCTTTGATGGATATGATGATGATTGGAGCGCGCTTGCTTGCTTGCTTGCTTGTAAAGGGACTTTTACCAATAGGTGGAATTAATAAACCACTTTGAGGTTTTTTTTGAAACATTTATAAAACCTAGGAAGGATTTGCAATTGGAAGGTAATTTCCTAGAAGGAGATGACCCTTTCCCAAACGAAGCAATTCTACAAATTTTAAAGGTGACATTGATCATCCTTGAAAATTGTGCCAACAAGTATTTATATAATTCTAGGTAGTTTTCCATCCTATTCTCCACTTCTTTGCATTTTTCTTCTTACTACTAGAACATTATTTTTTGTTATAGGTTAGAGGTTGTAGATCATTGCAGTGGATCATAATCGATTATTGTTCTGTTGCATGTCTACAACATGTCATCTTCATTTACTTCAATGGATCCAAACATAGTAGTTGTTATGTTATAGACATTGGCAACGTTTGTGAAGAAGCCTATGCAATCAAACCAAGGAATGCGGTGGCATGGGGATGCAACCCTAAATGCTTGTCTTTTCTCCTTGTCACAAGGGTGGGAGGGGAAGAAGAAGGTTTAGGGTTACTTGCTCATGCAATAAAGAATGGTTGTGACCCAGATGCCAACAAATTGGGGGCCACTCTGCACTTTGAGTTTTATGTAAAGGCCGGTGATGAATCTCACTACAATCATCAAGCAAAGTTGACTAAACTCCAAGTCATTCGCATCTATGACCTACACAAGTGATCAAAGGGGGATCTTGAGTTGTTACAACAACTTGTGGAACAATAGAAGGTTCTTCCCAATCTCAAGTTCATGTTCCTTACTCAATTTCAATTTGCAAGGACATTTGTGAATCTTAGTTTAAAGAGGCAATATATATGTATACGCCTCCTTGCATTCATTGTGCTCCTTGAATCTAATCATGATCATGAAGCCCTTACTACCTTCTTTATTAACGAACCAAAATTTGTGGATGAGTTGGTGCCTTTGTTGCGGGGTGAAGAGACTATTCCAAAGGACATTTGCATATTAGCATTGTTGGCTTTCGCAACTCAGACACAAGATAGGCCTAAGGAGTTTAATATTTTGACTGTTATCAGTGTTGGTGGCCATTCGGGTATTCTACTTAATTTCATGCAGAAGGTTATTGGGTCCATTATGGCAAGCACACTTGGATACTCAGTCTCCTTTGTTGAAGCTCTCCTCTCACTTGTCATAGTTTTTATATCCTCATCAACAGGTGTAGCTACATTAAGGAATTCTAGTCTGATTCCCACCATTCTACCTCTTCTCCAAGATATGAAATTACAACATAATCATATGGTCATAGCAATTGCACATAACCTTGAAGCTTTTATGGATTACAACAATCTAGCTAATACACTTTTCCGAGATCTTGGTGTGATGGATGATATGGTCACCAGGTTAAAAATGGAAATAAGTCACATTGAAAAATGAACCTAGAAGTGAAGGGCAGAGGTTCAAATGGACATCAACAATGTGTCTCCCATGGTGGAAGACATGGAGTTAGAACAATAAACAGCTTTTAGGCAATCAAACACCTTCATTCCCTACCATCAAAAATTCCTTCTCAAAGCTTTGCTTTTACTATTGCCATAGAACTTATACCCCAGATAATGCAAGGCTTCATAAGTTTTTAAAAAATGCATTGCTTACTTATCTTTGTATTATTTTCAACCCTTGTTTAAAAAAACACATCTCCACTATCCTTGAAACAAAGGACTCATTAGACATTTTAGTTTTTAATTCAAACATTTCAAACATTTCAATATTTAGACATTTAGTTTTTAGTTTTCGATATTTAGACATTTCAATTTTCAGTATTTAGACATTTCAATTTTCAAATTTTCAAATTCTTTCCAGACATTTCACAAAAAGATTTCAATTTTCAATTTTCAACTTTCAATATGCACACATCCAAATTTAGACATTTCAATTTTCAAATTCTCAAATTCCAAACGTTTCACATAGAAATTTCAATTTGAAATATTCACACATCGCAATTCAAACATTTTAATTGTCAAATTTTCAAATTCCAAACATTTCACATACAAATTTCAAATTTTAGTTTTCAACTTTCAATATTCACACATCAAAATCCAACCATTTCAGTTTTCAAAATTTTGGATTCCAAACATTCCATATATTATAGTACCTTGGCAAGTTTAGCACATGCCTCCCAAACAATTAATTAATAATAATTATTCAATTTCAAAAAATAAAATACTCCTAAAGATTTTTTATTTTCCTTTTTAAGGAGTTGGTCTTTGGAATAAAATATTGATCATGGTCATATAACATTAGGCAAAGCCATTATGCGATGAATTACTTGTTTTACACCTCTTGAAAAACCTAAAAGGTTTGTGTTTTTTACTTTACACTTTGTGCTTTGTGTTTTTTTGTAATCATGAATCCTCATTGTTGTAAATGTCATGCAATGGTGGCACTTTATGTGTGGGTGCTTTTCATTCTACGTTGGATTGTGTCAGTATTGTGATTTTTTTTATGGTGTTGTCATATTGTTGATTGGGTGAATGCTTGTCTTGTGTGAGTGTCAAGTTTGTGCTTGAAGATATGGTTGTTTCTTTTGTTAAATTCACCATTGTTTCACATGCACAACAAGACCATCAATCAATTATATGCAAACAAAGGTCATCATCACACTATAAACACAATGCATCCTCCATTGTTATTGGCCTACTATAGTCTTGTTTTAACGCTCTTGGAAGCCTTATACCCTAACCTTGCATTTTTTTTTCTTGCTTATATATTGGTCATCAATTGCTTTTCTTTTGTTGCATCAAAAGTTACGGAAGGTGATGACCTTCTCATGTATGGTTTTGTGGGGGATAATGGGGATTAAGAAGGGAAACAATGTTTGCAAATGAATATGTGTTTCAATCTAATGAGACTATCAAAAAGATCCATGTTACAAAAGACAAAACTCTTTGGAGGGTTTGACTTGCAAATTTAACAAAAAACCAAAGCTTTTGGTTTGCATTCCATTAGGCAACATCAATTTAAGCCTTTTTTTTAAAACACTCAGCCAAGAAATTGATGTGGGAGCTATCCAAGTCATGCAATGTTTTCAATCATCCCACTCCATAGAACAAATTTTGAGTTCCTAAAGCACCACTAGATCTTGCAAGGGGATTGTATAATATAATTATGTTTATGGAATCACATCCATGAAGAAACATGTGTAGAGTGAACATGATGTCAAGATGGGCAAATACAAATTTGAAAAGGAGGTAGCAACAACTCAAGTGGTGGATCTTGGATGTCAAAGTGGGAAGAAAAGGAAAGTGGTACACCTTTTTACCATAACCTAATATTTTGGGAGTGATAATCCATATAGGAAAAATTATCCAATTCAAATCTTGTTTATTGAGGATTTGGTTTTGTTTGTAACAAAGGGGAATGAGGTTCTATTTAATATAGAAAGTCCATTTCTTTCTTGATTGGTCATGTGGAAAAATGGAAAAATGTCATTTTTTTTTGGCAAAACAATTGTGTAGCAACATATACATGCAATATTAGCCAAAACAATGAGAATGTATGTGCTTCCTACTTTTGGAGGTTCTACAACTACTACCATCACATTTGACTTATGGATGTTTAAGATAAGCCCATAAGGTTCAACATTTTTGCATTCATTGTGCATTTCATTATCAAGGAATGACCCATGGGTACCTTGTCACATTACCATTGGATTGTTTAAGGCCCCAAACATTTCAAGGGCTTCACCTTTTAGCAAAATTCAATTCTTTTGATAAAATCCTTGGGTCAAAGTATACTAATAGGAACCATTGAACCCAAGGTTAGAATTTTTTTATTTACGAAGCACTCATGTACCTTATATGTACAAAATAGTTTCTCCCAAAATTACATGAAATCACATTACATAATGTATTTATCATCCATTTGATGAAAAATCCCTTAATCTCAAAGGGTTGTTCAATGTTGATGTCTCTTACAATATTAATTTAGCATAGTGTGTTTCGATGTTTAGGGAAATTGATGTTGAAACAACAAATAACATGTAGTTACTAATAGATTATTTTATGGTACCAAATTTTTCATTAAATATCACAAATTGGTAATTATCCATGCAAATTCAAAAATGATATTAATAAACCATATGGAAAAACATAATAAGATGTAAAATTTTCATGAAATTGCAACCTAGCCTTTTAATATATATCAAAGAACATTTTTCTTCAATGAAGTTTTTCAGATTATGTATTTTCAAGAGTCAAAAACATGTTCAAAATATATCAATGTATCACCACATTGAAACACAAAGTCAAGTTTCTTTAAATTATAAGCCCTCATAATCATCGACATATGGGCTTCCATGCATTTTGAAAATGAATGGTTTAATTTCACATAGAATAAAGGACATTTTAAGTGAAAAGGAGCTATTTACCCAAGCTAATAAATGAACAAATGAAACATTTCAAAATTTCAAAAAAAATATTGAGATGAAAATTCACTAATATAGAAACATTTTCCATTGAACCAAAATACCTTTTAAGTTTTTTAACTCATGTAGTTCATTTTCTAATTCATGGGGTTGTAGGATTTTTTGAAAGTCACCATAGTCCTTGACTCTTATTAACATACTTGGAACCCCTTGTTAATGTTAAAGATGAAGGCAAAAATATGGTCATGCTTGCTATTACCCTATCTAATGTGGTTTTATGAACAACATCGGACCTTTAGAAACCTTATGTAAGATCTTTTAGTTTTGGGCATATCATGTCAAAAGCTTGTCAATATGTGATGACGAATGAAAAGGTTTGTCTTAACATGAAGGAAATGTCTCTATAAGAAACATAATCATCTTTGCAAAAAATTGTCAATGGGATTAAAAAGTTTGGGAAAGGTAGGCAAGAATGGGACCTTACATGTGTTGAGAATTTCACAAACATTGAAGTCCCCGGTCAACACTCCATATGTGTCAAAAGTGATTTTGTTTTAGGAAACTCTAGAATATGTTATTGCCATAAACTTGTGTTATGGTCAATAGTTGTTACATTTGCAAGCCAACATTCCTAATGTACCTACATGGGTTACAATTTAAATGGTCATTGAGATTTTGGGCCCTATGGTTAAAAGCGCATTTTGAATCAATAGAGGGGTTATTAGCTTTTATTTGATGATTTACATGTTGCCATTACCCTGTCTTTAGAGCTTCATGGGGAATACTCTTGTAGGGCAACAAGTATTCCCCCCTTGTAGTGTAAATTTTTTGATTTAAAATTGGAAATCCTTTATGCAAAGGTGGTAGGGGAGGCAATATTTGGCTTGCAACCCTTTTTGTCTTTCCATGTTGCTTTAGATGAAAATATGGCTCCCAACAATATGTTGGCACAAATGTTGAACCTTAGGTATAGGGGAACACAGTGCATCAAGGAGTAGATTGGGCTTGAAAAAACCAACATTGTGGTAGAGGACTATGACAACAAGGTCCTCATTCCAATGATGGTGAAAGGTATTCGATTTTTTAAATCCAGGACATACATTTGCACTTACATTATATCCAATTGTGCCCAATAAACCCTTATTCAAGGCTCTTGTTTAACATAGAGAAAAAATGAAGGTTTCCTTAAATCAGAATTATTTTTGTATCATTGTATTGATGCATTTATTGAAGATCTCATCTTTCCTTTATAGTGGTGGACAGAACACAAAAGCAAATTTCCAAATGTTGGGTTTTTGACCCAATAATTCTTGAGCATTCCTAGCTAACAAATTAAGACAAAACATATCTTCAACATTTGTGATGTGATCATAAGCTTGAAGCAATATCATGTTGGTGTGGAAAACCTTGACATATTAGTCATGATACAAAAGAATTGGCCATCTAATATTAAGTGTGATTGTCATTTTGCAAGCAAAGGTGTTGAGGATTTTTTTTGTAGTTGAAGATGTAATCCTAGAGGAGCACAAAGATAAGCTTTAGAAGAAAGGTGTATTTGAGGATTAATGTGCAATAATCCAATGTTGCTTTTGGAGAAGGAATAGTGTGGCAGTACACAGCAAGAAATGTGGAATTTGAAGCATGTTGCAAACTATTTTCTTGAATGTTGATTGTGATGACCAACTCCCACAATCAATGGGATTTCAGTTTTGTAAGTTAGGTGATGAGTCTTCATCATTCACGTTGACTCACTTTGGGATAATTTTCTTGAACTCGCATAAGACAAATGCACAATTTCAGCATGCTTTTACCTCATGTTACTCATGTTGCCTTTTGTTATCATTCGATATTCTGCAGACTATTTCTTAGATGTTTGTTGTTGATGTGCAGCTCCCACAACCTTAATTCTAGAAGTTAAATATTGAATATGTTTGATTCGTTGATGTTTTAAGGAACAATACCTTTTTGAGTTGACATTGGACGTTTATGCAGAATTTCAACTCTCTTGCGTTTTATTTTCGTGCACTCTACATTCTGGGCAGAATTTTTGTGCATCTCTTGGACCTTTTTGTTGGGCATGCAAGCAATAAAAGCATTGAGCATATTGAAACTCAAAAATTTTCAACATTGTTTGTTGTGTTGGATGTCTCATGTCAAATGTGATTCTGGATTAGATTAGTTTTGTATGAATGGGGGAAAAAATAGTTGTTACATACTTATACCAGTCAATTATTGCATACCAGCTGGCTTAACATTATTGAAATGCAAAATCCCAATATTGATATAACAATGTATTTGCAAAATAAGGAGCCCTTTCTCTCTCCCAAGGTGGTAAACAAAAGCAACTTTTGAAAAGAAAAAGAAAATCCTTGGCATTATCGAGCAACAACTATTGAATCACCACCCAAAAGTTCAACGATACAAACCTTTTACATTGAGGGTATGTAAACATTCATCAGCATTGCATTCAATTGTCTCTTTTAACTCTTGCATTTATAAAGCATTACCTATGATCTCTTTTAACTTTTTCATGACAAAAGTAGTTCAAAAAACCCTCTAATACCCAAGCACAAACTTAGGCTTCAATCCTTTTTGCAAAATTGTGTATTGTGATCAAGGTTTCTGGTATAATAAACATGCAAGATTTTTCATGTAGCATATCAATGATAGCAGTGACATACTCAACAAATCCAATTCAGAATAACACTCCAAAACTTGATCTTCCCCACTTGGAAGCAACCGCAGCTGTGGCTTGTCTTCCCATCCAGTGTCTCCCTCTGCAGACTGGTTAAAATTCTTGTTCCTGTTTAAACCCTATTTTTCTATATACCAAGTTCCAACATGCCATTTCCTACAGTGGATTGTATCATAAATTATTTGTTACTGTTAAGACCATATTTGCTATGTACCAACTACCAACATGCCTTCTCCTATTGTGGACAGTAAATCTGTCCTACCAGAGAAGCAGGGATCATTTCCAATTTTTGCAGAAAAATGTGAGAATTTGTAATTCAGAATCAAGTTGTCTCATGCACCATTTTTCTGATGGTGAGTTATTAAAGCATTATTTTCCATTACCACAATATGAGAAGAAAAATTATTTGAAGACTTATAATATACAATATATAGCTATATGGAATGATGAAACCCAAACATGTGGAAGAATTGGACTTTGCAGGCCCAGATGCTCTGCCAGTTGTCATTTCATATGGCAGCAAATTTAGTAACTATTAATTCTCAACAATTTAGATCCAAGCACTTTGGGTGTTGATGATACCACTCACCTTTAAGGCACGACATCACTACCAGTGAATACAAAATTGAGTCTTAGGAAATATCAATAAATGGAATTAGAGGGAGCTTTCTGACCATTTGAGGTGAAAATTTGTGGCATCCTGGTGTAGGTTTTATTGCTAACTTGATGGCATTTTCTTCAATTCCAATAACTCCACATTCAGTTCAAATGTTGCATCTGGCTGCATCAATTCATACACAACCCCCATTATGGCTACTTTCCGGGTCCTAAGTTGTAGATCAAAATTTCAAAAGCAACTAGGACTCTGAACAAATCTGTCATTCAAGACAAACCTGCATGCATCACCATCCCCAAGTTGAGAAGAGATTACACTCTCTGTATTCCCTAAGCAGACCACAATTTCAATCCAGAAAACATACAGGTATTTCATTCATGCCCTTGGAGCCATATCCAGCCTCTGGAGGTACAATCACTGTTCGCTGCACACATACACCCCAGTTCGATTCATTAGTCTACCAAGTGCACAGACACTACTACCTCATTCTGGCTATTTCATTACACAATAGTCTTGCAGTGCATGATGGATAATCCCTGGACCCCAATGACCTGAATTTTCTGGCAATTGAAACTCATAAACTAAATGTGGCCTCTTAGGAACAATCAAATCTCAGCCTATTACAGACATTAGCTTTGAGTTTGGACCAAGCAATAATAACAGTTCTCCATGTTTCACTAAACAACGGTATTAATTTTTGGCATCCTGAAAACATGTTTGAACGCCATCAAACAGCAGTCATACACCTATATGGCATCATGTTGATAAGGAAAAAGAGTTCAAAGGAAAAAAAAGACTTGCTTATAATAAACCAGAACAGGGCAGCAGCAATTCTGAAGGTACCTTTCCACCAACGCGCATGCCCTCTGTGATAGTATACAGAGCAGGGGGAGGTTTAGGTGAAGCTTGAGCAGAGTATAATCCATTTGCATTATCGACAAACTCACGCTTGCGCTCTTTGCCTGGAGTTGATCCCACTATAAACTCATAGGGCTGCCAACATGCGAACACAGCTGCTTAGAAATTTATAGGTTCCTACTCAGGCACTGAACCCGAAGGCCTCACAAATTTGTATATGTCAAAACTGGAAATCTCTGATGAAGACCCCACAGAGGATTCAGCTTTCCACTTCTATATCCAAAGCACAGCCCCTGCTTCAGTATTTTAAAGCATTATATGCAATGACAAATGGAAGTTGGTAACAACTATGGAAAGATTGATGAAGTTGCGGAGAAATCTCCATAACAACAATTAAAGGTAACATGACAATGAGTGCAGTCATAACCTCATGAGAGTCGCTCACAAAGTGACAGACCATCACCTTCATCATGAACGGCAGTGACGAGCTGCCATGACTACCCACTGAGTTCATCAGCTCCCAACAGTGCGTGTAGATAAGCATATAATAATCTTCCCAAAAACTTGGGCAAACCGTTATACACAATCTGCGTCCTGAGTTTCTGTTGCCTTTCCGGAAGCAATGGGAAGACTCAGACGTGATGTTGGCTAGCAGTCAAGAGACATTGCTAATCAAAAAAGTCAACAGTATCTCATTCAAGCTGCAACAAGCTTCTGAAGGAAAGAGCTTTTATTTCATTTTAGCATGTCCCTGTATATGCAACTATGGAAATTGTAGGTATATGTAGCCAAGAACATGTACCAACTGGTACTCATGGAGAAAGAACAGGTCAAACCAGAAAGAACATAACTCTGAAAAGAGACAACGACAAAGGAAATAAATTCATGCAACCTTGTAGCTTCAACTGCCATATTATGACTGCAAGATTATGCAACTTACTCTAGTTAGCAGTGACTAACATGAACATTGTGGTCAAAGAAGATGGTTTTGCCTTGCAGTGGGACACCCTGATGAAATTGCTAAGAGTGAAGTAATGAAACCATTACAAAACCGGCACCATAGTGTGAAGATGTGAAGGTTCAAAACCTTATAGCAAATGTTCTGTGCATGTCAAAATGCTGACTTTGTGGAAGGTGAAGATACAGAAGTCTGACATCATATTGACATCCAAGCACAGAGTAGAAAAACTCACAAAATACTGTGAGAAACAAATCTTCAAACATTGCAAACTGAAGCCACCAGTCAACCCATTCAGATCTCTTTCGAAGTTTCCTGCAACTCCTAAACCAAACAAAACTGGGTTCTTTGAGTGAAAGAGGTCTCATTCACTTTTCTTCTGGTAGGAAACATCAACCAATTTCTAGAATGCTTGTTTACCAGAGATCATAATGGTGGTGCAAGGAAGGAAATACCTGAGCAATGGTACGATTACCAGCAAGAATCTTCGATTCTCTACTTGATACAGCTGTAATGCTTCGATAAATACAATCAAAATGTACCTGCAGCATTTATAGAATCCTCCTGTGCCATATAGAGATAAATGATAATATAATGACCTATTGTGCAGAACCAGTTCCAATCTAGCTTGAAACATTATTCTACTCTCTTTATCACCTATGATAGTCTTCATTCTTTACCCAAGACATTAGAAAACATAGATATATATTTACAAAACATACAGCAAGAGGATGCTGTTAACCCTCTGAAGGAAGGTGCATCATAGCTGAAGCAGTGGAAAAACTTTAATGTTGTGACATTCACCAATGCACATAAAAGGAGGCACAGCTACTTATCTCCTGGACTGGATATGCAAAGTCTTGAGTGTAACACAGAAATACGCAAATTGGAAGGCTAATTTGCATCCATTGCTGTACTTTGGGATTATCCAGAAACTATGAAGGTGAAACTGCTTCAATCCTAATTCATGTACCCAGTATGATACTTCAGACCCAAGATCAAGATTCAAATATTAAAAACCATGATTCAATCAGGCAAACTTCAAGGGAATCAAAAGGATGAAAGAATTAGAAACACACCACAACTGTTTCTCCTTTCTCAGCAACAGGGCCACCCCCTGGGTTTATGTCGTAGAACTTAAGCCCATCATCTGGTGCAGTCCCATTCAAGCATTGATTAGGCAAAAACACTAACTGGCACATGAGATAACTGCAAGAAATGCAACTTTCTTTCTCTCATGTCTCTATTCAAAAGAATGCTTCATGTGAACACAATACCATCAACAAAGCAATGGACAGCCTGATTGCAATTCCTTGTAAGGACAAATTCTGGCAACCAAATGCCAAATCTGCTGAAAAATATCTTTAGCATTCTCTTCCCCCTACCAAACAGCTTCCAGTAAGGCACTCACTTACTGTCCCTATCTATGATAATTTGATTCTCTACAAGTGTACTCATGTAGGAACATTTGCAAATTGGGACACAGGATGGTCCAGTGACAGGGCAAAGGATTGATGATACAACTGAAGCTAGGGGAAATTTGTTTAGGTTGTATTAGATTGTTTCAAGGAAAGGAACTGCACCATTGAAGAAATGTCAAAAATGTACCTTCAAAATAAGGCAGTGTATCAACAGAACCCTAATTTCTCAGTTTGTGTGTGAGAATTATATATCAACTGAACCCTAATTTCTCAGTTCATATGGAGTCCTCAACTATATGGATTACTTGAATCCTTTTCCTCCCTTGAATTCATACATGACTGAGCTACCACCACCATTTTGAGGAAACTACTTGGAGGAAATTCACTAAAAGAATGCTGCTGCTACTGCACTCATTCCCTGAAGCATACAGGATCTCTACATTATTCAGCTAGAAACATTTTGATCCAGTTGCACCAAAAGAGCTGCAGTTCGTACAAATTCAGTGAGAAGAAGAATTTGTTCTTTTGTTCAAGAATTTGTTCAGATTCTTTCGGAAATTCATTCAGGTTCCTTTTTGAATTTAAAAAAATTCTTGAAAAATGAAATTCTTTCATTGTCTCCAAAAAGGAACCTGAATGAATTGCTGAAAATTTTGATCTTTTGGAGGCAATGAAAGAATTTTCCTTCTTGGAACACTTGCTGAATTGCAAGATCTCAGTGAGGTAGGTCATTGCATACACATTTCTCACGCATGTAAAACCGCTCGCCTAGATTTAGGTGGGTATTCGAGACCTCCTCACATGAACAAATGGAGGTATTCGTTGTACAGACAGTAAATGATGTTGAAGAGATGAAAAGTTGACCTCCTTCCAACTATTATGAGGATCGTAGTTCTTCTTCAATGGAATTTTCTCGACAATTTTTTTGTGGAGAGAGAGAAAAATGTTATTACCGCTGGTTTGAAAATCTTCAACTGGAATCTCCTTTCTATTCCTCCGATCTCGAGCGTTTGCAGAAGGAGGCGAGGTGCTGCCACTTGCTAATAAAAAGGTTGCGACAGCTACTGTTCCAGTGGACGACGACAACAAAATTCTCCGTCTGCTGCTTCTGGAGCGTGGTGTTAATTTAAACTGATTTCTGGATATAATTTCTGGCACCTCCACCTCCTGCTGCTCCTCGCCATCACATTCCCCAACTGCAGCAGCAGCGGCAATGCAAGAAGAAGAAGAAGAAGAAGAAGACGACCTGCAGGAAGTTTGTTCCGAGGCAACAACACATGAGAAACTTCTTCCACTACATGTTGAAAATGTGCTGGGGTAAGAAGAATAATGTAAGCGTGGTGGTGAAAGCAAGTGTCGGAGGGAGGAAGAAGACTGTTGGAGTGCGAGGAGGAGATGCGACGACGCCATAGCCATGGATGATGGACGCAAGCAACAACCACAGTGGACTTGTATCGCCGACGCTACGACGACGACGACGTCGACACGGAACAAACAAGACCTTCGCTCGCTTGCCCGCAATTCCACTCCCTACCTTCTATCCACCTTGCCATGGATGATTATTTGCGTGCAGTTTTTTCATCCATGAGGACTCCCCTCATCCAGCACAACATGATGATTCTGTTGTTGCCTATCAGCTTGATTTGTGTGCAGTGTTTTTTTCCACGAGGACTCCCCTCATCCAGCACAACAAGATGATTCTGTTGCCTATCCGCTTGATTTGTGCACAGTGTTTTCATCCACGAGGACTCCCCTCATGCAGCACAACATGATGATTCTGTTGCCTATCAGCTTGATATGTGTGCAGTGTTTTCATCCACGATAACTCCCCTCATCCAGCATAATATGATGATTCTGTTGCCTATCAGCTTGACTTGTGTGCATTTTTTTCATCCACAAGGACTCCCCTTCATCCAGCATCACATGATAATTCTGTTGCCCATCAGCTTGATTCGTGTGCAGTGTTTTCATCCACGAGGATTCCCCTCATCCAGGACAACATGATGATTCTGTTGCCAATCACCCCCATGTCATCCCCCAAGAAGAATGTCACGAACAATCCGGGAGGCAATGAACGGATGGTGAGACTGGTGGCTCCCAGTCCCAAACTTGGCTCCCGACTCGGCCCAGGCATAATTGGCCACCAAGGATATGCTCCCTGGCATAAAAAGTTGTAGGGGAGATTCCGGTACTCATGCATTCTCCTGAGGGAGGGGCACTCATGGGTGTGAACCCGAGGGTGTTCCCGAACCTCAGGAGAACGCATGGAACCTCCCTTTATGTAATCAACTCTATTTTTATTGCCTTTCTTTCTCATGTGGTAGAAAAGAAATATTTCCATGGGAACGTGGGAACACATAACAACAGAAATTAATAACACAACTAGAAATCAGCCCATTAATACTCATCTTTTGGAGAGTCTTCTTGTTGTTGGCCTTGCCTACCAATCCAAGGATATTGTGTTTAGATTAATTATAGAGTATGGTAGCTTAATGGATTTTGGCCCCAAGGTAATAGGTCTATTTTTTTGTACAAGGATTTTTGAAAGATGATATTTTGCCTTGTGTTGAAACTTGAGATTAGTCATAGAGTTATATTATCTTGAAGGATTTTTGTTTTTTCTATAGGAGTTTTTGAAGATTATATTTTTGCATGGTGAAATATTTGAGTTTCCATAATTATTCTTTTGCCTTAAGATACGTTTTAATGCAAATGACAATGCCACAATGTGACACACCCCTCATTTTTCATTACACTCTTTATTTTGACATAAGCAATAAGATAAATGGTCGATGTGTAAAAAGGGCATGAAAGTTAAATGAAGGATGATTTCTTCTCATGAGTTCCTTTCAAATTAATTTTTATCATAATAAATGATGATTTCAAAGACATAAGAAAATGTTTGGCACTCATGTTATTTACCATGAAAAAAATCTCAAAATCCATTTGAATTATAAATATCTCATGCTTAAACTAAATCAGGGTCTCTAAGTTAAAATATAATATTTTTTGGGATTAAAATGTTCGTTAAGAAGCCTCACTCAAAATAAAGATATCAACTAGTCTTGAGCAATTCTTTGGCTTTTTTAAAGAATTGTCAGTTCTAGGTAGTTGACCTTTCAAAATTTACACAATCAGTCATTACCAGGGGTGAGTAATAGTGGCATTTGCCACTATTACCAATATTACGCTAATAGTGGCATGTCCAGATTTTTATTAGTGGCACCAAAGTGGCACTAGTACTAGAGTGTAGACAAACTCCATATA
>Ga0116227_10002612_pt1 | contig 40686 bp, 27 predicted proteins | sample S1TSphgellanicum_FD_89693 | JGI IMG/M metagenome (GOLD analysis project Ga0116227, IMG submission 89693) | Host-associated microbial communities from peat moss isolated from Minnesota, USA - S1T2_Fb - Sphagnum magellanicum MG | ecosystem: Host-associated > Plants > Peat moss > Unclassified...
AGTGTGAACATTAGTAGGATTGGGCATTTCCAAAATGGCTACTACTTTGGCCCAATGAGCCATAATACCATTTGGCAAAATTCTATGTCCAAGGTAAACTACTGAAGTGACAACAAACTCACACTTTTTAGGATGGATCTTCATATTGACTTCGTGGAGCCTTTTGAATAACTTCTCAAGATGAGCCAAATGTTGTAGGAGTCCCTTGCTATGCACTAGGACGTCATCTATGTAGCACTTCAGGAAATCTACCCCTTCAAAAACGTGGTCCATGACTTGCCAAAAAAAGACACATGCATTCTTTAATCCAAAAAAATATCACAAGCCATTCCCACAACTTGTTGGTTTCACGGAATGTCGTTTTTTTGCGATCCTTCACAACGAGCACAATTTGGTTAAAGCCTTGCTTCAAATCCACAATTGTGAAGATGTTTAAATCTCCAATGCTATCAAACAATTCTTCAGAAATGGGCATAGGGAACCTGTCTTGAGGTGTAACCAAGTTCAAAGGCATGTAATCCCCACACATCCTTTTCTTAGTCCATAATCCAGCTGAATCTTTTTTTGCTAGAGTTATTATAGCAGTTGCGTAATCAAAACTCGATGGTTGAATGAGACTAGCCTCATGGAGCTTTTTGCATTTTTCATCTACTAGTTCCCATTCATGTTTGCTCAACCTATGCCTCTTTCGATAAATGGGTGTCTCATTTATAAGGTTTATAGAGAGCTGCATGGTCTTACACCTACCTAAGTCTTTCATTGAGAATGCAAACACATTCTCATACTTAATTAACAAGTCTATGACCTTGTGTCTCTCCTTCTTGGTGAGTTGGTTCCCCATAATGAAAAGGTAATTGTTTCTCTAGAAGTTGATGTACCTCCAGGTGTACAAGAAACAACTTGAGTCAAATTACATGGTACCTCCTCCCCCCCAAACACTAATAATGAAGTGTAGAGTGTTGAAAATAAGCAAGTGTACTTAGTCGAAGTGCCATGTGGTCGCATCACTAGAATTGCAAGTTGATTGAATCAATGTTGGTGTTGTGTACAGTTGAAAGAATACACAAGTTACCAACAACCATGTGAGGGAGTTCAGGTCCATGCTTCTTCCCAATAGAGCGTTACGCTCCAATTTAATCACCTTGGTGTGACTAGTAGTGCCAGTTTAGAACCCATTGCCCTTTCTCTTTCTTCTTGGTTTGGTTCAACCCAAGTGGCTGAAGCATGATGATACACCAGGCCTAGTCCATCTCCTTGAAAGGTGTGTGCTCATGGGAAGGAAACAAAGGTGGGCCAAACACCTCTTGGTTTTCCTATTGTGTTTGTAGGAAACCAAAGAGGTTTTTCTTGCCTTGTAACTAGTTAACAAGAATTTTGATCATCAAATATGTGAAAAACTTGCAAGTTGGGGTCTCTGATGGTGTATCTCAGAGCCAATTATAAAACTGAGAATTCTGCAAGGTTAGTCCATCAGTTGCACAACCGGTGAGCATAGGAATTGCATTGTGCAACATCAAGTAGGAGTGGCTTTCAAAGGTAATGTTTGACCAAGGTGTAGTGTTCATGGACTTTCTCCCTGTGGTCAATCTAAGAAGGGGTGTTTTCAATTACATAACCAAGCGTAGGAAAAATGGATTGAACCTAGGTGATCAATTGTACCATGTCTGTGAAGAGACTAGATTTTGTGTCACTCAATCCTCCTCCAAATCCAGCCGTTGAAAATCCTTGACATTCCCAACCTGAAATGATGAAGTCCACGGGGCCAAATAATTCCATATGTTTTTTCTGAATTAGTTGTATGTCAAAGGGCAAGAAAATGAAACTAGCCTTCAATGTGGTGGTTGTAAACTATTGTGGAAATCTAGCCGTGAGCTCCATTACTTTCAATGCTGCCACTTGCCTTGCAATAAAATCAATGTCTACGTAGAAATACCTCCGAACCACCATCCTTGACTATAGTAGGGCTTCGAGACCTATACCAATACCACCAAAGAGGTCTAGTAATGTAATCCCCTCCTTAGGCGGTGTCTAGGTGATTAGCTAATGAAATACTAGCTTAATTAGCTCGCCATGGCTTTCCATGTTTTCAAAACTAGATAGAGCATTAACCAAGGGCTCATGGGCTGCTTTGAACCTTTCTAAAACTTCTAGTCCATGTTGAATGTTAGTAGGAACCACCTTTAAGCTTTTAGTAGCTTGGGCGTAAACTATCACCTTTCATCTTCCTCTATCCACTCGTGGCTAGCTTGTTGGATGTAGGAAATGGTGTGTGTTTCCTTGAACATAAAATGGTGAGCCATAGGACTATGGTTCCCATGTAAATCAAGGGATATGTATCCCAGGTGGTGGCCATTAATCTCCCAATCCACTTGGTAGTGTGCATGCTTGAACCAATTGTCCCTGGTGGAAAACAGGGCCTCTTGCCCAATGAGCACATCGTAACTAGTGGTATTAATGACTAAACATTTGACTTGCAGGCAAAGCTTCTGTACCTTTATTGAAGTTAAGTGTAATAAAATCAAAGCTCTCCCCAAGTACCTCCTCTACGCTCCCACTAACGGTGTGAATTTGCCACATAGATTTTCGTAATTTAGAGTTAAGCATGCCCATCTTCTTGGCAAATTGAACTCTAAGAATCACTGGTTGGGCATCTGTATCAAGAAATACCACTCTGGGTGTATGTCCTCCCACCTAGATTACTTATTCAATATTGTCAACAATGGCAACTCCAATGGTGATGGAAGTTCTTTCACTAGGCACCAACTTCGAAAATGAGTGAGAGACTTTGTGGAGAGAATGGTTATCCACAACACCTTTGTTAAGTAACAAATCCACAAGTGAGGTGTTTTTAGCTCCCTTCTGATATGTGAATGTAGAATCAGAGGTAGGAGAACCCAATAGTTTAACCATGCTAGAACTGGTGACCAGATTACGAACGCCATTTATAACACGTGAACCAATCAAGTGTTTCTCCAAGGTGTTGGATGGGACCCCTGTAGCATGTGGATTAGGGATTGGTAAAGGACCTAGTGTTAGGGTATCCTTTAGTACTGCAATTATGTCCTTGGTGCTTAACTTCAAATCTTGAAAATTAAACAATAGTGTACTCATAAGCTTTTGCACCACTTCACACATTTGAAATTACACTCCATAAGTTGATTAGTGAAAAAATTGTGTGTTTTCCTGATGTACATGTACTCTTGGGACACGAGAATTTGATGCCCTAGTAACTTGTGGTGTAGTAGTTTCCTCCCCCCTCGCCAACAAAGTGCATTCTTTTTTCGTGTTGAGAGGATGAAAAAATTGTGGCATGATGCTCAAACTCTTCTAGACCTGGTAATAGGACTTGAACTAAATGTGAGTCCATTAATCTGAATTACCTACCTAGTGGTAGAAACTTTGGGTGCCACACTAACTTCTTGTGCCGCAAAGTAGGAAGGGCAAAAAGAAGTGGCAAATTCTGGTGTGAGAGTAGAATTGTGTGCACTAGAAAGAACATACTCCCCAACCATGGCATCATGTGGGAGGCCATAGAACAACCTAAGAAGTCCTTCTTGTGATCTGGAACCTTGTATAAGTTGGGCATGACTAGCTGGTTGGGAAAACTTGCCTTTTAGATTAAGAAGTTAGGCCTTTAATGATTTGAGTTCATTTTGTAGAATTTGAATTTGAGTGACATGGGCTTGAAGCACCTCCCTTTTTATAGCATTGTGCTCCTTCTTCTTAGCATTCTTACTGGAATTACCTTTGGTGGGGAAAGCCTGAATGGAAGGCTGAGGTGCCTTGGCTTTTGATTTGAAGGGCAACGGAAGATGTTGGCAAATTTTGCCATGGTAATCGGAGTTGTTTCCACTCTGAGAATTTCGTAAAACAAACAACTTCCTGATGTCCCTATTTTCCCACAATAATCACAAAAGAGATCCTCGAAAGGAATGTTGCACTCACTAGCTTTGTGGGCAAGATTACCACAGTAGTTGCAAGAAGGTAGGATGGGTGTAATCGAGTGCACTTCTTTAACCATCAAAGAATAATGTGATGATTTAATTAGCATAGTTGGTGAAGGATGAGGCCTTGAATGTGATGGAAGCCTCATAGTACTAGCCTCATAGTGTGCATGAGTTAGTTCTAGCTTTTTAGAAATGTTGTACACATCCAGCAAAGTGTATGAGTCTCCAAATTCTACAAAAACTTGTTGCAAAACCTACACATGGAGTGTCGAAGTACCTTTTAACGAACGAAAATATCGATGGGCAACTTTCAAGTTTGTGATGCTCTGAGTATCCTCTTTAAGCTTGAGGAGATTCCTGTAAAGCATCTTGAGGGTTTCATCCTTCTACCTAGAAAAAATGGCGAACTATAGAATTTTTTTCAGAACTCTTAACTGGAAATTCCAGCTCAAGAACTTGAAAGAATTCCCCATCTGGATCAATAAAAGCTTATGCATTGATGGTGGGAGGAATGTTTGCGGTAGTAGCAATGAGTTGTTGAAGACAAAGGTTTACTCAAGTAGGTACCAAATTTTAATTATTGGGCATAGTCCCATGATGTGCAATGGCAGCTTATAATGTAGCTTAAGAGGCGGTGGCGATGGCTATGGCATAAGTTGGATTAGGGATTTAGGTGACACCCAAAATCTTCGGAAAATGTTGCTTGTAGACATCCAATGCTTCATAGTGCACATAATGGGCCAATTGTTTGAATATAAACATTTCGGTGTAATTAGCGCCATACTTGAGCTCCAATTCACAAACCACAGTTGAAAAAGTTGCCTTGAACACCCTCAAAGAAATGGTACCTGACCTTTCACTAAACTTATCAATTCTCCCAAAGGAACTGTTAACCTCCATGGTGTATATGGGTGTAGAGGTCACGGTTTGCAATGGAGTATACGATGATGGTGTGAAAGCAGGTGCGACAGTAGGCGTACCCCATTGATTAACCCCTCCAAATGGACTTTGATGAACCATTAATGTAGTGTAACCTGAACCTAAATTCTTGGTAAGAGTTATGTTGGATGACGATGGCATTGTAAATGTTTGGTGGTACCATCATGAAGATCATGAACTCAAAGAAATCGATTCAAATGATTGTGTGTTACTTCATAGTTGATACCTTGGCTCTAGCTAAACGATAGTGCTCTCATCATTTGAGGACATGGTGTTGTCCCATGCCCCAAAATTTGGTAGCAATATATAACACTAACTACAAAGTTCTAACACAACCATGCAATTAAATATAATTGTAATGGAAATTGAAATGTGAAGTGTTTAAGAGAACATACCCTAAACAACTTTCAGTTTCTGTAATCACCAATACTAAATGACAAAGTAGAGGAAGAAAGAATTATATATTTATGTATTAAAAAGATTACATAAGTGTATGTATTAATACAAAAATAACGTAAATATACGTGTTAATGTTAAATACATAGATGTATGTATTCATATGAGAGTATGTCGATGTACGTTATTATTATTATTATTATTATTATTATTATTATTATTATTAAAATAATAATAAAAAATAATAAAAAAAAATGTCAATGGACAAAACAAAACTAGATGGACAAAAGTGTGACAGACGGACGTCGATTGACAGACGTCAAATGGATGGACATCATCAGATAGACATTTGTGGACGAAAATCCATGCACGAACAGAAGTCGAGAACGCACCATCGAACGCCACGGCACTACAAAACGCTTGTGAACTTCGCAGCAATGACCAACGATAACGTAACGTCAAAGGCCACGACACTACAACTCATGGCGCTATAAGCATTGTAACTTGTGACAGCTCACGGGACTACAAGCACTGCAACTCACGGCGACACTACAGCTCACAACACTACAAACACTACAACTCATGGCAATGTTGTAAAAACCAAATAAATTAAAATTCTTCTTTTCACTTGCTTGCTATCTCCTCGACGTTCACCTTCGCTCCTAAAGTGGTGAAAACTGTAAACGTGGAACAGCTTACTATAGAAGAATGAAATTTGATTTGTCTCTCAAATTAGTCCCCCAAGCTCCAATTTCAATCAGCAGCATCAGCAACTGGATCCATTTTCCAACAAAAGTTATGCAACGATAATAGGAAGTGCTACCACTACTAATGATCAGTTGTATGCAACGAGAAGGATCTAAGGCCATTTTCACAAGCTACAGCTTCGTGCAAACACGTGGAACATAGCTCGTGTTGAACGGGCAACCCATGTATGTGAATGGAGCAAACATCTACTAGCTCATGGTATTCGGCGCCAATCTTTACACCAAATACACAATCACGGACGTGTTGCAACAAGTTGCGGGGGTGGGACTCAACGTGGTTTGCACCTAGGCTTTCAAAGATGGCAACAACTACAACGCACTTCAAACTTCACCCGGCATCTTCAACGAGAATGTGTTCCAGGGACTAGATTTTGTAATCTCGAAAGCCAAAAGACTAGGACTCCATCTAATTCTCAGCCTTGTGAACAACAATTCGAGCTTCGAAGGAAAACAATGGGTTCGATAATACCAACTTGATACCAATCTCCCCAACGAAAACTCCTTCTTTCGACAACAGCTTCTAGCAAGCATCAAATGATGGAGTCGGTCTACTAGTCATAAATTCTTCTCTGGATATGCAATAATGAGAGCTCATGGGTAGCTTTTCAAGCCCACTAGTCTTCATGGCAACAACAACAACAACACTAGCAACAAAAGAAACCTAAAAACTCAAAGCCAAAAGAAATTTGCCACTTTCAACATTAAGCAACAAAAAGCAATTTTTCTAGAATTGAATTGCTAAAAAAGGAAAGAAAATGTAGTGTATATAAATGGTGGCCTTGCAATAGCCGCCGTGAGCATCTAGAAATCCAAGGTTGTTAAATTTTTTGGACAACTCCAATAAAAGACTATTGAGATTACTAAAGTTACATAAGAGAATGCTGAAGAGGTAAAAGAGAGTGGGGTAAAAGCATGGTAAAGTAGATAGTTGGTGATCCTTGTCACAAAAAATGACAAATAAACATAAGTAGGCTTTGATGTATTAAAAGTAGAAATGTAATTTTATTTTAAAATTAGTATAAGGATTTTCTTTTACTTTATTATAATAAAGGTCAAGAACCACATTTTTAATATGTATCTAAACAAATTTCAAAAAAATGAACCTACCTGCATATATGTATAGGTTTTACAAAATTGGTTGCAAGTAAATCAAATATTGAATTTTTTATACTTTGAAGTTAATAGAGATTTAAAATACACTTATGTGTGTCAAATTGTACATATTATAGTCATACTATATCAAACTTTTTATGTAAAAGTTAGTTTGAACACCATATTGACTAGTTAGTTTTAAATATACTTGTTACCTACTTTTATTATACAAAAGTTACTGAAATTTCGTATTCAACTTACCATAAATGTAATTGAGGTCAAAATGGTCTTATGATTCTACTTACAAAGCTTTTTTATTTACTTTTTTATGCATATGTCAAAAATTGGTTTAATTATAAATTAGATTTTAGGTAGACTATTTTCTTGGTATATTTTATCATGCTTTTGCCCATTGTTGCTTCTAGTGTAGACCAAACAAAGGAAAAGGCATTGAAATTGTTGCAGCTATTAAGGAGAAAGTAGGATCCACTTTGAAGACAAATACAGATAAGATGTATGCGATAATAAAGTTTGCGAAAAAGAAGGTTTCTTAAACTTGGGAGATTACTAAGGAGAAGATACACTTTACATTGGAGACAACTATACATTAAAAATAAAAAAGGTATTTTTTACTAGTCTATGCGACTAAATTTTAGTTGCAAGTGACATTTGTGACTAAAATCTCTTTTGTCACCTTGGACAAGTCACATGTAATATTAGTCACAAACAACAAGGGGTATTAGATGAAAGAAAAAATTAACAAATACAAGTTCATCCTTTGATTCCATTGTATACGTATTGTCACATGCGACTAAAGTGAAACTATTTTGGTCACAATTGAGGGCCAATGATATGTTGTCACGTGTTTCAATATTTAATTATTTAAAATATAAATATTATTTTGAAATTATCTAGGATGTTCAATTCAAATGTGTGGATGATTTTATATTATGACACATGGCCCAATGTAAATATGCCACATGACACTTTAAAATGAATTTAATACAAAATATCAATATGAAGTTGGTAGGTACCTAAATAGGTACATAAGTAGATGCCTACAAACCTACGTTACATACCTACCTAACTACTTAAGTAAAAAGGTAGGTAAGTAGGTCCTACATTCTTAGGCTAAATACCTATTCATATAGGTAGTTACTTAGGTAGGTAGGTACATAGATTGACCTAGGTGGGTAGGTCAAACTAGTACCTACTTAATAGGTAAATAAGTTGGTTAAGGAGGTAGGTAGTTTAAAATTGTGCATAATTTGTTTTTTTGTTTTGGGTTAAGCCTTTTGATTGGTTCATCCCATGTGCGCAAATTTCTTAATGTGAAATTTGATGACAACAACATTTGTTTATATATTGTTCAAAATAGGAATGGAAAACAAACAATATGAAATAAAATTTGAAATTACAATTTTTTCACAAACTAAGTTGCAACTCTAGAACTTTCCTCATGCCTTTTGTTTTTAATTTTTTAATTCAAATACATCGCTCATTGGATAATTAAACAATCATTTAATTAATAATGATGAAATTTAACATATATTTAATATATAAACTATATATTACAAATACTAAGTATTCATTAGCAATTATTTACATAATTAATAAAATTTTAATATTTAACTAATTAGCTATCTAGTTATTCACAAGTTGTCAACACATAACTCATAAAGATATATATATATATAATTTAAAAATAATCACTATAATTTTAAAAACTATTTAAAATATTTATTTTCAAATATAGATAATGCACTAAGAATTGTTATTAGAAAATAAACTCCTACATGATATTTCCAAAAAGTAAAATTAAAATAATTAAATTATTTACTATATAATTACATTTATTATTGTAAAAATTGTTATTGGTCAATTTTTTATATTGGTAATTATAAAATGTAAATACAATAATTTGTTAAACATAACATAAACTTTTATAATTACTATAAAAATATTTATCATAGACAAGTAATTAAGTTTTTTTAGAAAAAAATATTATAGAATAATCTCTAAAATTACAACCATTACAATAATTATTTTAACTACATTATAATATTTCCAAATTTTGAATTCAGATTTAAAGCTATCAATTATAGATTGTGAATAGTTATGTTCAATTAAAAATTAATTATGCATGTATTAAATTAATATTTATATGAAGTAACTACAATGCTTTTAAAGTAATGTACCATTAATTCCAATGATTGATTTGTTTTATTATCAGAATATAAATTATATAATATAAAAATATGTGTTGTAATAATAATTATTTAGTGTTACTTATTATTAATAAACATAACTATTTAAAGTTATTTATAACAATTTATTAATATGGATAACACTAGTAGAAAAAGGCCTTAAAACTCAATCAATAATTTTCTAAACTGAAATATTAGTTTTAGATTCCAAAATCATAATTCAGAATTCAAATATCAATTCTTAGGTCAAATAAGTTTTTTTTAATTTAAATTAAAAGTCTCAAAATGAAATGTCAATTTTCAGATTCAAATAACAATATTCAAAATTTAAATGTCCATTTTTAGACTCAACTAATAATTTTCTGAGTTGCAATATTAATGTTGAGAATCCAAAAAAATAATTCAGAGTTGAAATTTCAACTTTCAAATCAATTTTTTTTTCAATTTAATAAAAAACTTCAGAATTGAAATATCAATTTTCAGATTTAAAAAAATAATCAAATTTAAAATTTCCATTTTTAGACTCAATTGATAATTTTCTGAATTGAAATATTAATTTAAAATTCGAAAATAATAATTTAAAATTCAAATATCAAAATTTTTATCAAACAAGCTTTTTGAATAAAATAAAAAATTTCATTTTCGACTAAAAATTTTCAAATTCAATTAATGTTTTAAACAATTGATGTCGTAATTTTTTGTTTCAAATATGATTTCAAATTCATATATATATATTTAAAATTTTAAATTAAAAAAATCAGAGTTTAATTATCAAATTCAAATATACATACATATGTAATCATTATATATATTAGACATATGTACATATATAATATATACCTTAAATATAATTTTAATGCATACATGAAAATACATTTTAAGTCACTATAAAATACCTTTAAAATGTAACTAATTTGGTGACTATTATGAGTAATGGGACATATCAACCTATTAATGGATGAAAATAGACCCAAAAACGATCCAACTGATAGGATGAAGTTTTCCAATGGTTGCATCATAGTACTAAAAATGACCAAAATAGTTGAAATTTGATCTTGTAGTTACAAATATTCCCAAACCTAGTCACAAATGACTCAAATCACATGTAGTCGCAGATGGAGTGGTTACATTTTGGTTAATTTCTACTAGTCATAAACAAGACATACTAGATAGTAATGATTTAAAGAGAGAAGGCTTTTGAGACTATGCAACTACCAAGGAGAAGGTTGGGTTTAAAGCATTTGAACTACTCAAGCACTAATCATCCAACATTTTCATGAAATCATCTCCAAACTATGAAGTGTAACAAAGAAGGTCAATTGTCACCTTAAATTCTTGAAGGTAATGAATTAGATGCACTTCAAATTGCTTCACACCAATTTTTAGCCTCATGACATCTTTCCGATTAAGAAAGACAATAGTTTCGATGGTCCACTAGTCTATCACCGCTTGTTGAAAATGTGCAACAAGAAAGTTTGATTTTTTGGGCCTTCTATAATTAGTCCAAAAAGCTTGGCTTGATGTGTTTAGCAATAATTTTTGTTTGCAATGCTTTTTAACATTTCTCATGTCCACACCCAAAGCCTTTAATGCCCCCTTGTTGCTCCCCATTTGAAAAGATGCAAAGGTGCACAGTATGTCCTTGGCCATCACCAATTTACTAGGCCATTGACCTATCACATGATTATATAATCTAACTTTGAAGTTTTGAATTAATTATTTGCCATGTTTCAACATGGGTTTTGCAAGTACAAAGGCACCATACCAGTTCAAAAATTTCATGGGACAAAGTTTTTTCAACAATGTTATGATTTGTTGCAACATCATAACCTTTCAAGAAATCTACAATGCACATAGCTAGGGTCCTTGTAGCACCTATAATGGATCTAGGACCTCATTTTGCAACATGACTAGTAGATTCAAACCTAATATGTTCTAAAAAAACCTTCTTTTCTTCTCAGTGTTATGTTTCCTACTTAACACACATTTGGGATTCTTGATCCCTCAAACTGTGTTGCCAAGTTTGTTGGTATTCTCTTCTATGAACTAACCTTCCCTCTTCATCATCCTCACATTTGGATTCCTTTGCGCCCTCACTACCTTCAACTCCCAACCTTAATCCTTCTACAAGTTCAACTAGCTGATTTCGATGTTTTGGAGCATACTTTCATTTATTCTTGAAGTTACCCATGATGTTCAAGTTCAAAGCATTCAATCGAAAAAAAAAAAACTTGGCTCTAAGGTAAAATGATAGATGCAAACTTACAAGTTCAATAAAAAAACTTACGGATTTTCATGTTCCAACTAACCTGCATTCACAAACAACATTCAAAAATTAATGCTCCTTTGAAACACATGCTCTTCATGAACAACAAAAAACAAAACCTTAAAATTGGAATAGAAATCATCAAGAGCATTACCATTAGGTTGAAGTGGTAGTTTCCTCACTAGAACATGAAAGTGTTGTAAGTTTAAAACTAAATACAAACCAAAACCTTTGACATAACCAAAGTACATGAACATGATTTCAGACACCAAATTCACCGCCCAATGTAATCTTCAAGATATTGACATAAAAAATATTGAAGGTCACATTGGGTGATGAGCATGTTGTAATTGTTCCTTGGTGTTTGTAACTTTGATGTGCCCAAAAAATTGACGACAATGGAAAATGAAGATCCACTGGTTGCTTGTTACTTGAAGGGTGGTGGCCATCGAACAAGGAAAAATCTTTGTTATGCCCACTAGTTGTTTGTTGCTTGAAAAGTGGTGGCCATTGAGCACGGCAAAATCCTTCCAACGCCTATGAAACTATTTCCCCATGAAACCTAATGGCCATCAATGCATACCAAAAACTTTCAAAATGCCTGAACCCTTACCAAAATCTACATATGTAACCTAAAGGACATTGATGCATGGCAAAACTTTCAAAAGGAGACTAAGTTTAAGCCTCCATGACATCATCTTCAATTTTGGACTAAACATCTCACACACAAATCAAAGAAACCTTCATCAATGGCAACAAATCCTTTTAGATCTTGCTAAAGATGAACAAAGGAACTTCCCATATGTTTGTCCATTCCATATTGGATGAAACAATTTTCATCTACATAGGTTACTATGGTTCCTTGGCCAATTCAATTTGCATCTATTGAATACTTAAATAAAAAAATTTGGAATTTTAGTTAAATGACAAGCAAAATATTCTTGAGATTATGTATAAAAATTTTCATATATATATATTTTTTCAAGAACTAAAATATTTGAAAATATCAACATGAAGTTTAAAACTATATAGTAAATTTTAAAGTGGCCAATTGATACTAAGGTTGATTAATGGTTTTTATATATGCTCATTGAATTTTAGATTTTCATTTTAAACAACATCCATTTACCTAATTTTACACTTGGATGAAATGATTTTCATCGACATTATAAATATAATATATATATGGGCAAATTTATATATCATATGTATATGGTCAAGTTTGGGAATGAATTTAGAACTTAATTTCATTTCAATAGATGGCCTCAATTTTTTAACGCAAAATGAATCATAAGTGTACAAAACATGATTAAAATTATTACATGTATAAAATATTCACAAATTATGTAAAAACATTTTTTGATTATAGTATACCATAGGAACCATATACTAGATCCACCCACATTACATCAAATATCTATGGAAATACAATCTTGCCTTCACATAAACAATATTTTCTCTTCGAGAAGGTCCTCAAAATTAACAAATTTTAGTGGTCAAAAACACGTTCAGATGTAAAAAGAGACTACATAAATTTTAGAATTCAAAAGATACATTTCAATATTTTATGACATCATGCCTTCACAATCATCAAACTATGACCCTACAAAAAAATTCAAAAGGAATGGATAAATTTTACATTAAAATTAAGGATGTGCAAAATTTCAGCCTTTGTTAACATAACATTCTGCACTCCCTAATATTCACTAACAATCCATTGAAACATTTTGGAATCATACAAAACTCTTTGAGATAAAAGTTCACAAGTATAAAAAAATTATGCAACTTATTTCATAAAATTTGAATGTTTACAACTCATGCAACAAATTTTCAAAATTAAGGGGGTGAAGGATTTTTTCCTTGTCAACCTAGTCCTTTGTACATTATATTATGATTACACCTTTAAGTATTTTCTAACGTCCACAATGGATGCTTGTCCATGCTTTTCTATAGTTTCTTCCCAAATCATTTGGATCCGTTCTCCATCTTCTCACACCATGTCCTCCAATGCACGCATTTGCACTAAGGCAAAGAAATGTGACATCTTTAATCAAATGCCCACTAACAATAGTAACCTTTTGTAGGTGTATTCAATTTTTTCATTGCTATTGCCATGCTAAATATTTGAACCACCAAATAGTGAATGCCCATCATGTTTCAAGATATCAACAACCTTGTGCTAATGATCTAAATATTTTGCTCATCTCATCTTTGACATTGATTCCTGAATTGCCCTTTTAATAGGGCATGCACAACTAGTATCTTGGTCTAATGTGTGCTAGAAAAAAACCTTCACGAACCTTATTTCCCAAGGAACAATTTGGTAAAGCGTTTTTTGTTGAAGCATGGAACATATTTTTTTTGCCTTGTCATGAAAGTGAATCCATGGGAGTTTAAGTTGTTCATTTTAAGGAAGGCACTTGTTGTTGCTAAAAATATGCCAAACAAAATTCTAGTCCCACTTGATAGCCTCCAATATCATTGCATTTGCAATTTAGGCATTTAGTAATAAACCCCAACCTTTGTTGCTTTACTTGTTCCTTGTGTTTAGTTTCTACAAGCATTTAAGTTTAAACTATTTCAAATGTTATTCATATTCGAGATATTTGTGGAACATATCAACAAGCGTTTAGACATCGCGTGCTTCTAGCAAGTCCATTGCACGGGAGATTGATGAAGCCACTGCCTCTACTTATTTATCCTTAACAACCAAACATGAAAAACAAATTTTAAAGATTGGAAACACCCTTCAAAATGCAACCCAAAACAAAACAACTTTCAAAACTGAAAATACAATATGCTTTACTACATAACATTCTCGTAATGTAAGTTAAACAACATGAAACAAACTATTTGATAGGTTTCGATCAGCTTTGAAACATGGGTACTTTCACAACATAGAACCTAGAGGTTGTAAGACATCTATTTTGGAACAAACATATTCTTGAACTTATTGTTTAGGTTTCAGGATTAAATGAAACATGGCTACGTTCACAAGAGGCACTCGAAACATAACTAGTCCAACTTTTAGTAATTATAAAAACATGGATATCAAGATGCGAAAAACTCTAGATAGAATTGGGAGCCATGCTTAATATACAACTTATGGGAGCTTTAAGGAAATTATAGTTTACCAATTGGTGAAGGTTAAAATATGTATATGGAAGGAAATAACTAGTCAAAACATAACTACAAGTTAATTTAAACCTAGAGATCCATGAAACTTGAGTGGGTTTATGGATAACTTTTGTCATTACTTGAAACATGGACAATGAGACAACCTAAGTCAAAACATAATAATTAAACACCATAATTGTCCATGTTTCCTAAACTCAAAAAGTTCACTTCGTTAGGTTTTAAACATTGATAATGACACAACAATAAATCCAAACATAATTATAATGATCCAAAGAACATGGAATCTTGAAACTTGAAAACAATTATGGTTTAAGTTTTAGGAAGGAAGGGAATTCAGATAATGAAATTATTTACATCCAAAACATAACTATAAAGCAATAGAAGCACACAATTGATGGTTTATGTTTCAACAATGCTTCACAAATGGATAACAAGTAATGGTACATCATAATCTAAGAGATGGTGTGTCAACTTTTTAAAATTAGTTATGAGACAAGGAGAGGAGGTTTAGAATTAAAACATGAATGAAATTTAAAAACATAAATTTTTGTACCCTAGGGTTGATCAATTATAATAATAATTAAACATTTAAAGGATGTAAAGATTTGAATATGAATATTGAAGGCAAACATGCATAATGCGTAAAAACTATCTATAACTTTACTTTGAATAGAGAAAAATATATTGAAACATGGCTTATTGTGGGATTATTGTAGATTTTTTTCGCATGCACTTGTTGAATGCACAATAAGTTATATTATTGAAGTTTTCATTCCCCACAAATCTTCTTAGCTTTTCTGTAAACATGTATTTTGTTGCAGTTCATTAGTCCCATTTAAGTAGATTGCATTGATCTTGTGACCCTAGCTTTGGGCTTGCAACCAAGGTAAGGGCTTGTGACTAAAGTAAAGGCTTGCAAAGGTGTGGGCTGAAAGTGAAGCCCGGGAATCACATTTCATGCTCCCAGGAATGTAGGAAGGTGTGAGGGAATGAACCCACACACTCCCAAGTGGCGTCCCACCTTGGGAGTTGGAATACCAATGGACTTCTGAATTTTTAGAGAGCAATCACAAGGGTCAAAATTCATTGGATTGAAGATTTCCTTATACTATTGAAAAGCTCTTCGAATGTAAATGTCTAAAATGGGCTCACACGTCCCATTTGAATATTTAAAATAAAAGTTATAGTCGAAAGAAAGGTTGTGAGTCAAACTGCCAATTTGACTTTCGACCACTAAAAGTTTGGAATCTCCTTAATATATTTGCATGCAGGTGGCGTGCCACATATTTTTGGAAAGATCTCGATGAGGGCTATAACTTTTTTTAATCCCTCACCTTAATCAAAGGTTTGCACAAAAAGTTATGGGTTTCCAAGTCATGAGAGTCCCGAAATAAAATGACATTTGAGTGTAGGCCTCGTGGCCAGGCATAGAGAATATTATAAGGGAAAAGGTGGTGGTTTCCGCCAAGTTCGAGCCATGGTGAATCTTGTGAATCCATGTGTGCTCTTGTAGGTTTGTGTAGGTCCATGGGAATAATTATTCTGCTTGTCATTCGTCCTAGTCCCCATCTGTCGTAACCCTAGCCTTGAGCTCGCGACCAAGGCAAAGGGCTTGCAAGGGTGTGAGCCAAAAGGAAGCCCAGGAGTCGAGGCAAAGGCATTGCAAGGGTGCGGGTCAAGAGGAAGCCGAGGAGTCACATCACATACTCCCGGGAGTGTTAGAAAGTGTGAGGGAGTATGAGGGAATGAACCCTCACACTCCCAAGGCAACTCCCACTTTGGGAGATGGAGTCCTAGTGGACTCCCAAAACTTCAGAGAGCAATTTCAAGGGCCAAAACCCAATGGCTTGTGACGTTCTTTATATCATTGAAAAGCTCTTGGAACCTAAATGTCTAAAATGGGCTCGCATTGCTCATTTGGACATTTGAAATGTAAGTTATGGCCAAAAGAAGGGTCGGGAGTTAAACTTCCAGTTTGACTCCCGACCACAAAAAATCAAGAATCGACCCGATTTACTTAGTTGTAGGGGGCGTGCCACATATCATTGGAAAGTTCTTGACGAGAGCTACAAATTTGCTTTAGACCGCACCTCAATTGAAGGTTTGCTCGCAAAGTTATGGGGCTCCAAAGTCGTGGAAGTCCCAGTTGGCGGGATTTCGGGACTCCCACTCGGGAGTCCCGGGAAAAAGAGCCATTTGGATGTAGCCTCTGTGGAGAGTTGCAGAGTATACTATAAGGGGGAAGGCGATGGCTTCCCCCAAGTCCGAGCCGTGGTGAGTCTTGTGTGTCCGTGTTGCCTGTGGCTCGTCTTAGCACTAAGGGTGCTCCAACTATGCACTAACCACTTTGTGTGGGTTGTGTGCAAGCCCGTGTGAGTGAGTGAAACTTGTCAACTCTTCCTAGTCCCATCCCGGAGTTCTAACACGCCCCTCCCCCCTCAAAGTGTTGTGAGCTAAGGAGCGTGCTCCGACTCCTCCTTCTTCCATTGTTTTCTATTTAGGCTCACATTTGAGTCCTTTAAGGAGTTGGGAGTGCGTCACCATCCCAGAGCTCCTGCACACCTCTCTACCCTTGAAGTGCTATGAACCAAGGAACGTACCCCAACTCCTTCTTCTTTCGTTGTTTTCATTTTTGGGCTTATAGTTGAATCTATCAAGGAGTTTGGGGGTGCGTTAATTGAAGTAAATGTCAAATGCCAAGTGTTTCGACTAACTTGTATCCAAATAACAATTTCTTTTTGGATAATTTCGGAACATGTCATTAGCCTCGTGCAAGGTAGCATTTCGTAATATACTTTTTCAAGCTCTTATTTCTTTTTCTTATTTTTGAGCATTCCCCATAATTTGTGGGTAGGTGAAATTGGGGTGTGTACTTCTTTTTGGATGCACTCCGACTGCATTTCCCCCTCATGTTTCAAAAGTTCACTTTGTTTGAACCTTTTCACATTTTTTGACTACCTTGAATTCGATTCAGGAGAAAATTATAGTTGCATGTTTCTTGTTATTCTCTTATTATGATATGGATTTTGTTAGCCTCTAAGTCTTGTAAAATACTTTTTATGAGCTAGTCCATGTTCCACGGTTTAGCTTACATCATCGTTGGAATTCTCCAAAGGAAGGTTTTTTTCCTTTTTCCTTTTCTGCTGCATTAGTCAAACAATTTTCATACTAGCAGGGTAATTACACTTTGGTTTAGACAATGCTTCCAACTTTGCCCTATATTCCAAAACATTACCACCCTTTGTAAGGATGTTGCCTTCAATGACGTTTTTCAATGGTGGGTATAGTTCGATAGTTAGTCGATTCCCATGATCATCCACTCCCTTTTCACAACCCTTCTTCCTATGCTCATTTAGCCTCATCTTGGAATTTTTCTTGCAATAATATGAACTCCTTTCTATCCTCTCGGTTGTTCTCATGACATTCTTCCATTAAATGTAGCCATTCTTTTGGAGTATATCTTTTCACAAAAATTATTTTTTTAATTTTCACATTTTTCACGATGATGTCAAGTTCGGCTTTGACAAGTTCGAAAGATGCCATGAATTCCCATTTTTGCTTTCCTAGCCAGTAACAATTGGAAGCAAATTGTGAAGCTTTCCAAAAACATCACATTGATAACAATGTGATGAAAACAAACCTTTGAAAGACATCCACATAGACTGACGCACTCCCAAGTCACTTGTTAGACCCAAAAGGGATCCAACTATGTCAAATTGCGGAAGTAGTTTGGGACTTGGAGCCGTTCCCAGCTTCCAGCATTAAAAGGGGGTAGAGGGGGCGTGCTGAAAGCTCCGAGATTAAACTAGGAAGAGGGACAAGCTTACTTAGTTATTGGTCATGCATCCAAATCCAACCAACAAGTTGGTTAGAACTCATTCTACACCTTTTTGGTGTTGGGACAAGCCATGGGCAACTTGGACTCACTTGACTCACCACGGCCCAGATTCAGAGGAAGCCATCACCTTCCCCCATATAGTATTCTCTGCGTCTCACCGCCACACTTGCATTCAAATGGCTCTTTTTCCCGGGATTCCCAAAGTGGAGTCCCAAAATTGTCCCGGTTTAGACTCCCGGGACTTTGGACGCTCATAGCTTCTCACCCCAAACTCAGATCGAGACGAGGTCTAAACCAAAGTTGTAACTCTCCTTGAGAGCTTTTCAAAGGTGTGTCACACTTCATCTTCACGCACCGGAATTGAGTCGATTCCTGACTTTTAGTGGTCGGGAGTCAAATTGCCAATTTGATTCCCGGCCTTTCTTTCGATCATAACTTGTGCTGTAGATGTCCAAATGGCTCATGCGAGGCCATTTTGGACATCTACACTTCAAGACCTTTCCAATGGTATAAAGAACGCTTCAATGCAAGGTGTTTTGACTCTTGCAATCGCGCTCTAAATTTTTGGGAATCCCAGAAGACTCCCAAGTCTCATTTTTGGGAGTGTGAGTGGCGACCTCACAACTCCCTCAAAGTGGGGTTGTGACATAGACATACATGTTAAGCTTAGGTTGTCACACTTTCTGTGACGTAATCCTAACCTTGGGCTTGTGACCAAGGTAAGGGCTTGCAAGATTGCAGGCCAAGAAAGAGGCCCGAGGGCCACATCTCATGCTCCTGGGAGTGCAAAAGAATGTGAGGGAATGAACCCTCACACTCCCAAGTGAACTCCCATTTTGGGAGTTATAGTCCCAATGGATTCGTGAATATTCAGAGGGCAATTGCAAGGTTCAAAACCCATTGGATTGAAAAGTTTTTTATATCATTGAAAAGCTATTGAAATTTAGATGTCTAAAATGGGCTCGCATGACCCATTTAGACATTTAAAACACAAGTTATGGCCAAAAGAAAGGCCAGGAATCAAATTGACAATTTGACTCCCAACCATTAAAAGTCATAAATTGACCCTATTTCCTTACGTGTAGGTGGTGTACGACATACCATTGGAAAGCTCTCAATGAGGACTATAACTTTGCTTTAGACCTCATCTCAATCAGAGTTCTGCACACAAAGTTATGGGGTCCCAAAGTCGCGAGGGTCCCAACTTTGGGAATTTTGGGACTCCCAAATGAGTCCTGGGACAAAATGCCATTTGGATGTGGGCCTCATGGAGAGGCACATAGTCTACTATAAAGAGGAAGGTGATGGTTTCCCCCAAGTCCGGGCCGTGGTGAGTCTTGTGAATCCAAATTTGTTCATGGTTCATCCTAACACCGAAAGTGCTTCAACTATGCACTAACCAACTTGTTGTTTGGTTTGTGCAAGTCCGTGTGAGTGATTAAAATGCTTGTCAATCTTCCTAGTCTCATCCCGGAGCTTTAACACGTCCTTCTACCCCCAAAGTGCTATGAGTCAAAGAACATGCCTCAACTTCCTACTTTTTTGATGTTTTCATCTTAGATTCACATTTGAATCTCTTGAGGAGGTTGGGAATGTGTCATTCTAAAAGTTCCACATTAACATTCCAAGACATTCAAAAGAGCTTTCACTCCAAGATTTCGCACAAAACAAAAAACAACTATGCTAAATCGTAATTGAAACATGAAGCGGGTCCATCGCTTCGAAGGCTCCTTGACAAGTGATGCAATTGGACCAAATTATAGGTTATTGATACAAATAATGATTGTACTAGAACCCTAAGCCCTCCTTTAAGTGATTTGACAATACCTATTCCCATCCAATGACGGGATTCATGTATCATTACTTTTCGTCATGAAAAAATAAAATGGCATTGATGTGATGGCATGCGAGCCAAAAGGCTTAAAGTTAGGGGGTGCAGGTTTGCGCTGACAATTGGGGGAGGGCAGGTTTGTGCCAATTGTTGGGGGGGGGGGGTGGGGGGGGGTTCGGAAATGAGCCCAAAACTTGACATGTTTTGAAGGGTCAGGTTTCGGGTGTGCCTGCCCCAGCATGAGAATCTATGCTGGGCTGCCTCAGGCTGAACGACACATTTACAATGTGTCTGTCGCTCAAATAACCTGGGGGCCAAGGCTGGATACTACAACAACAACAGAAGCAGGAATCTCTTGTTCAATGGTTGCTCTGACGACCATCACAACCACATGATCTTGGATTAAGAACCAGTACAGGTCTACACTTGTACCTTGGTAAAAGCTAAAAGCCCCGAATTTTTAAGTGTCTAAGAGCATCTCCAGCACTGCTCAGTATGTGGCCCTCCAACAATATTTTACACATCCAAGTTTAGTTATATACTTTTTTGCAACCACACCAGTAAAAGTGAAACTTGGACATCAAATAGGAGGGGGACTAGTAATAGCAAACCACCTGGACCAAACATTTTCATGGGCCAATCAGAAACAGTGAGAAGTATTACACTCAGGTGCACATCCTTGCTGCTCGTCTTACCAGCCACCGCAGATGTGAAATTGTGCTGAGCCAAATCCGCATATTTTAACTTTTCTTCATCCAATTTTACTGTGCACGATCACGTACTGAGCAGCGCTGGAGATGCTCTAAGCTCTTCTTCAATCCAGGGTTAAATATTATAGCCATTAAGAGGCCTGACTTCATAAGGTACCAGTGCACCCAGGCGCCTTCACCCTGGCCCTCAATCAAGAAGCTGAAAGTACTGTTGCAGGTCTTGGTTCACCCTGGCTCAAAACGTTCATTTACATACTGTTGCTAGTTACCGTACTTCTGATTGATAATCAACATTTCATTCTTGAATATTTATTTATTTTAGAAAATGAGGTTCAGCAGTTTCAAATTTAGTTTTTCAGAATTTCAACAGTTGAATAATAAACTGTGCAAAATACACTTTGAATTATGTATTTGTAATAGTAATGCAAGGGTTGAGACAATAAACAAAATTTCAAAAGTTGGGAGTTCAATTCTTAACAATTTTGGCAATTATCAAGAAAAATAAATTCTCTTTTTTCCAGCAAGACCTTTTGAACATTATTTTGTGCTGAATATCAGTCATAGGTTGGTAGTTGAGATACAATCTCTATTATCACAATGTAACCAAGTCTTTATGAAGGAAAGTCTTAAAGACTTGATATAAGCAATTCTATAACATCTGACCTTTTCTCTCTCTATGTTTATTTTTCATTTTGTAGTTAAGTTCTAGAGGTTTACATCATTTACAAAGGAGTTGAGTTGCTCTCAGTTGCGAGCTGCTTTGATTACTTACCCTGGAAAACTGATCACCGATTTGGAATTTGAACTTGGACACATGTCTTCTCCTTTTTATTTCATTTTCTTGCAATATAGTTTGGACGGTTCAGAAGAATTTTCCATCTGTGCATAGTTAAATGACAGGTCCAATTTGAGTTCAACAGACTAGTGTGACGAACTTTCTATAGCCATCAAGAAGGGACTGATCAGTAGCCTTCAAATGGCCCTAAACGTGCAGTTAACTAGCAGCTCGAGCCATTTTCACACTACCTTTTTTAGCTACAATGAAGGAAGCCTTTTCTAAGAGGAAATGGGGTCACAATTAACAAGCAGCTCATTGCATAAGTGCTCTACAGTGACTTAGCCCCTGTGCCAAGTTCAAAGGTTACTGTTAAAATAGGAAATTTTCCATGAAATTCCCAAATACTGGACTCTCACATCTCTTGTCTCTTCTGAGTCATCTCAAAAACAGGAAAAAATAAAATAAAACTCACACCTGGTGAACATTCCTCAAAATGTGGAACCAAATGAAGAGTACATCATTGCAGAGCCAAAATAAAATAGCACAACTGTGGATTCAAAATAGTAGAATCTAGTATCTAGTACCATTTGGTAGATAGTTTACCACTATTGGGTGGACAGCTACTGAAGCTTCTTGACGGTACCCATGAAATGCTTACAAGTAGTGAGGGACCCATGAACTCCTTCCAACTGGTGAGGAGGCTCCCATCATGAATTGCTTGCAAAATGTGTCAGTGGGGAGAGGATTATAGTCAGGCTGGCACCAGCAGTACAATAGGTATCCTAGTTAATAGCCTAGTAAAGGTATAGGTATTTTGGATCTAAGGTCAGGTGTCATGCCAAGGCCCATCTTATTTGGCTATGAATACACTTTGAATAGGCGCAAGTTCAGGGGAGAGACTTTTTATGGACTTAATATAATGTATATATTCCATGCCAATATTCCATCACTTCAGTAAGTTTAGGGTAATGCACTCCTTTTTTTGAAACAAAGCTTTTTTTGACCCAATTGGATGATGGATGGACAGGAAACGCTTTTTCATTAGGTTTTGGTCCCTTACCTAACCACTTTGGTAGCTCAGTTGCTGCTCGTTCCTACTACCTGCCTACCTACTCACTAGCCTTTGCCTTAGTATTAACCATCTACATGGACCTACTTAGTTAGTAATCTCCAACCTTTCTACATGACCATTCTTTTACAGGATAGTTTACACTCTGTTGCTTCTACCTACCCAGTAACCTTCATCTAAGTCTTAACCATCTACATGCACATATGTACCATAGTAATCAACTAATGAGAAACTTAATTACATGATCTATTTTTCACAATATAAGTTAACTACCCACTAGCCTTTATCTAAGAATCAACCATTTACATACATCTACTTACCTACCTATTACATAATCACCTAATTAGGTTCACCTACGTACATGACCTATTTTCTAGAAGATAGGTCACCAAGGTGAAACCTCATGTCAATTCAATTGGGGTTCATCCACAACCCAGTGATAATTATAGGCTTCCAATGGATGGTGTGCTGGCGGCTATTGTTTCACTATGACTTGAAACTTATCAAGCTTATGTCTTTCCTCAGCCATACATCCAAGTGACTTGCCTAGTTCTGTTTCTGAAACCAAGTTTTCCTCAGAGCTTCTTCCATCTTCCATAAGATTGTGCGTAAACTACGACATCCCTTTCACAGCTCATTGCATGACTTCTTCCCTGATCCAAAAATAGGTTGTTGGGAGAAGGATTCTAGAAGTCTTTGTGGCATTGACATCTTGGGAAGGTGGCACAGATCATGTGACCCAGCCAGCACCCACCAGTGCACAATCCATTGGAAACTTGTTATGACTTGGTGCTGGATGAATCACAACTGGGTTAACAAGGTTCCACTTTCCTAACCTATCCAGTAAACCCCTCTTTCTTCCCCCTTCCCCACCTAGGTAAGTGGGTAAGCATATGTAAGCAAGCACGGAATGTAAGTGTTTAGTTATATAGAATAGGTAAGTAAGTAATGCATTTGGTGGCTGCTAGGTGGTAGATGCATGCGTGTGGTTAATACTGGTGGTTAGCTGGGATGAAAAGACAATGTATGCACCATTGTTGATAGGTTTACGAATTAAGGTAGGTTCAGGTCTACATTACAGGTTAAGTTTTCTAATATTTTCAGACCAGAAGTTCCAAATTATTTTGGAATGGTCATTAAAACTGAATAAAAAAATCGATCACTTTTCAAAATTGAACTAGAACCTGAATGTGTTGCCTTATTTTTAAAAGGTTCAGATTCTTTAGGTACATAAATATAATAATAATAATAATTTAAAAACTTTACCCTACATTTTATATTTTGGACAAGTTATTACATTTGATTGGTTGAACATAACTAATATTACACAATCTATATCTTGAATTGTATGCATTTGTTGAACAAACTAATATCGCAAAAAAAAGAAAAGAAGAAAAGACCACGTTATGCACACCGTCCATCCTGCAAGGAGCACTGGTGGTTGCTGGTTCACTCTAGCCAGTTGGCCCATCCCAAGTGGGACCTCTTGCTTAAGTACTTCTTAACCTTATTGCAAATTGATTAAATGATGCTTAGGCCATGAAAGGACTGTCTGACTTTGCAAATTTGCTCAACTCATAAGAGTATGTAATTGTACTCTTGAAATGGTTTTGGACATTGAAATAGGTTTTGCAATTTACGCCAAAGGAAAACAACTATTCAAGAGTCAACCAAGTTGCAAACTTATCATGGATTCTATTTATAAGGCCTTAAATACACAAAACTCAATGCTAGGCCATGTGCCATATTTGACCTTCATTCTATTTCAATACACATAAGGCTTTTTTTCTAAAAATCAAGAGCCATATTGACTTCAAATTCACCAAAAACATCCATCATGGAAAGGAAAGATAACAAATTCACAATTGAAATCAAAATTATGAATGTTATTGGGACCCCTTGCGTGTATATCTATCAGTCCATTCAAAAAGAAACTCATTGATTTCAAACTCGTTGCAGAATCATCTTGAATTCAAGTTGACTAGTTACAAGTCAAAATAACAAAACAACAACAACAACAAAAATATTAGTTTGTGGGTAGGTCGACTAACCACCAGGTAATTCAAAGAAGAGTTGAAAATTTTGCGTCACTCGAAAGCAAGAAGAAGGACAAAATGCAAAAGTGAATCCATAGATACTTGCTATGTACAAAACCTGGGGACAAGAGAACATTGTCAAGTGGGAGATGGGAAGGAAGTGAAGAAAATTGTCATGATAGGAGTACATGGTCAAAGGATGTTCTACAATTTCTATATTTCTGAAAAGAAAGGGGAGGACTAGGTTAGTTGGAGCCTGGAGGGGGAAATTCTGGGCTGGGTTGGGTGGCTGGCTACATGGAAAGCGTATTAGGACCCCCTCCCCTCCCCCAAAATCCCCAACCCCATGCCCTTTTCAACTAGCCAGCTGCCCTTGATTCGAAGAAGAAGAAGAAGAAGAAGAAGACATGGACAAAGAGTGAACAAGCACCCATCACTGCACCATACGCTAGATGGCCTTTATGAGTCAGTTGTGGATGAACCTTAACTGAGTTAATCTCTGGTTTGACCTTGGTAACCCACTCTGTAAGACATGAGTCCTATATATTTAAGATAGGTAACTAGGAAAATAACCGATTACATGATAAGTATCTATGGTTTATACATTTATACAGTGTATACATAGACCTGTTCAGGCTGTTTCTGCTACCTGCCTACCTTATTAAAAACCAGCTTGTGGATTATTGGTAGGTAGGTAGTAGGTGGATTAAGAGTATAGCTAGAAATACAGCTTATTACCTGACCTAACCACCCAATGGTTAACTAGCTAAGCAACTGGAACCCAACAGAAAACTGTTTCGTGTCCACTTACTTACTATCATCCATGCATCTATACATCTATCCATCCATCCATGGATCGTTCCATCCTTCATCGTGCTGCACTGGTTGGGTGCTGGTTCACTCTAGGCGAAGTCGCGACATGGACTGATGATGAAAGAGCGCGCAGAAAGAACTGACGACGAAGGTGTGTGTACGCGAGATCTTAGGCCGCTGCTGCCCACCCATGCTCGTGATCTGCGCGGTGGGCAGCTAAGCTAAGCTAGCTGCAGCTGCATTGTGGATCCATGCCATTGCTAGCTGGCTGTAGTAGATGGAGCCGCTGGATGTGACTGGTGGATTGTTTTTGTTGTTGTTGGCGCCTAGCTTGTTAGGGCTGTAGCAGCAAATCAAACGGCTAGTCACCAGCTTCATTGGAAACCTTGGTACTAGTGTTGTAATAGTGTTGCATTAGTATCGTAGTAGTAGGATTTCTTTCTCTTCAACTCCGTTTGTTGTCTGTGTGTGTGTGTGTGTGTGTCTCTCTCTCTCTGTGTTTTTGTTTTGTTTTTGTGGGTTTGTGTTTTGGGTTTGCAGTTGTTCATTGTTGGATTTTATTTTTTTATTCATTTTTTTGTCAACCATGAAGTGCGGTTCGGCGGCTTCAGTTCGTGTTCTTTTGTCTTCGTCGCTGCTGCTGCTGCCGCTGCTGTTGCTGTTGTCAACACAAGAAGCTCAAGGTTTGGATTTCAATATCACAGCAGGCAGGAAAACTCTATCGGGTAAGAAGAGAAAGGTCTCCACCTTCTTGGAGCATCATGCCCTGTTACTCCTTGCAATGATTCTAATGTAATGCCGCTGTTGCTGTTGCTGCTGCTGCTGTGGAGTGTTTGTGTTCAGCTTCTTGTTCTGAGAAAAGAAGTTTCGTTTCAGAGAGTACTTGCAGGGACTGGCAGGGTTTGAGAGAAAGAGAGAGAGAGAGAGAGAGAGCTCAGAGATTGAGGAGCGAGGTTCTTTTTAGAATAACAGTCAGTGGGTGTGCATGGCTGTAGTCAGACTAAGCTTTTGAAGATCTGTCTTGCATTGAGCTTCGAGGTTGATGCAAGTCACCTTCAGATGGATAATGCTCTGCATTTTGAACAGCTCTGTTTAGTCTTCAGAAAGGACAACACTGGGAAGCCAGCAACCTCTAGTAGCTAGCTCAGACAATTTGTAGAGGACAGCCAGTTGTTGGTTTGATCTAGAAGAGCCAACAACCTTTAGACTTTCGCTCCTGCAAATGTGCAAATTTCACAACCACCCCAAACTGTACAAAACTTTCCTTTGCCAGCGTACACAGATGAAGACAAATGGAAGTAGCTGTAGCCGTAGCATTTTGTTGTGTTTTGTATTGAAACTCTGCAGTGGCGGAGAGAGGTCTGAATGCAAGCATTAATCATATGGGGATGGTGGTACATTTCTTCATCATGCAGGTGCAACTCCTCTGATCATTGCCAATGGTGGTACATCAGGCTTGTATCCAGATCAAACATATCCTGCTTACACAGATGCAATCAACACCAGTTCTCTGCCTCTTTCCCTCTTGTGTGATCTTCAGCTCACCAAGGACAACCTAGGGATTTGCCGCACAGGGCTCAACTTGACACAGAGTACCCTAAGCCCTTATTTCAATGTGACTAACACTTACATTGTGGATGGGGTCCCTGTCTTTGGATACTTCTCTGTGGACTACATTCTAGCTGAGTTGCTGAGTCCAAATACTACTGGTATGTGCTGGCTCTGAACTCTTTTTCTTTTTCTTTTTTTTCCTTTCAATTGTGCTCATGGCATACTACAGTTTTGCAGCCCAATGCAAACTGTTGGGGTTTTCAATATCAATCGTTTTTTCTTTAGAAGATCATAATTTTCTTTAAGAGCAATCATCATCACAACAGAATCTATCCTCTCAGGGTTCCAGAGGGGTTTTTGTCCTTGAGAGGCCTGCGAAGATTTCTTGACAGTGTGGCAAAAACTTATGAAGCTGGAAACCTGTGTTACCAGTACCAAAACCCTTGTCATGGTGTAGCAGAAAAAAAGACATGCATCAGCTTTGTATTTAAGAACAGCTGCCTTTGGTCTTTTGTGCCTGACAGGATGTGTGTGTGCCCCTCGTGTGGAATTTGCAGCTATTCAGACCGATTTTGCACGCTCCCCCATATTCGATGGGGTGTATAACCTGTTCACACCTGAGACTCTTGGCAGTGTACAGCAAGGTTCCCCTGTAACTTTCTGGCTGAATGTTGAGGTATTTGCTCAACAATTTTTTTTTTTTCTCGACAAGTGAATTGCACTGTCTGAGCAATTCTGTTCATTGGTTTTTCTTGCCAGTTCCAGGATGGTCCCATTTTGTCAGTGCTGTAGATGGGTTTTCATCTCAATGGCAAGCTTGAGGGATGTAGATATTCCTAGCTCACATGACAATGGCTAATAATCATTGAGTGGCTCTACCATGGTGGCTCTGCAGCATGCATCTTTCTACCAGCAACATCCAGGGAAAAATAGCCTGGCAAGTTATCTTACCAATCTTGTGGCTTCTCCTCATATTTCGCCAGCATATTTGTCAGCAACTGAGGTGGGTATACTGAAGTTGATTGGACCCACTGCAAAGACAAGTGGAACTACACTCATTTTGAAGATACTGCAACCCACCGATGTGGAGCAAAGTACAAACACAACATATGGAACGCTGTTGCAAAACCTGACAGACATCAGAACATACGCCTCTGGAATACTTGTCCCCAAGACACTCATCTGGCCAATCGACAACACTACACTCTATTTGCAAGTGCATACAAGCCTTGTTCAAGATGCCCACAAGGCACAGCTGTCTGTCTATGCTTATGATTTTGCCAATGACCAGTATCCCAACAGCTACAATTACAGCTTCGATCCAATTGCAGAGTATTTGGCATACGTAGGCCAGCCTGACTTCTCAGTGGATGGGGTGCTCACCGACTTCCCATCCACTGCATCTGAAGCAATAAGTAAGTCTTGGCTGCTGAGTGGTGGGACTTTCATATCTATGATCCAGTCTTTTGTGTATTTGGCTTTGAATTTCTTTCTTTTGGGGGGGGGGGGTGGGTGGCAAGCAAACAGATGAAATCCCTTGCAAAGATCTTTTTCGGTATGAAGGACTATAAAGCGTCTCGGTGACTGGTTTCTATCCACTGATAACTTGTTGGTGTTTTGCAGATTGTTACACAACCGGCTACCAATTATCTCTTGCTAGCAAAGGTATGTAATGGAAGGTTGATGGTTGGTGAAAATTCCAGCAGCAGATTGGAAATGTCTTTAGCTTCCTTTATGGAACAGTCCTATTTTTCAACCTGATTTTTATCACTCACTAATTGCTTTCTGACATATCTTGAGTGTTGTGGAATCATGTGAGTACAGCAGGACCTGCGCCAACACAAAGCTCAAGTAAACTGGTCATCTCCCACAATGGTGACAGCGGAGACTTTCCAGGGTGTACAATGCTTGCATATACAGGAGCAATCAACGGCGGTGCTGACTACATTGACTGCCCTGTTCAGATAACGAGTGATGGTGTACCCATCTGTCGAGAATCTGCAAATCTCCTCAAAAGCACCAATGTTGCCACCAACCATGCTTTGTACCAGAACTTTTTAAGTTCATATCCTGGCTTTGACAATGGGACACAGGGGGTTTTCACATTTGATATTCCTTGGGCAGACCTCAGTACCCTCGGAGGTAAAAGATCACAACCCCTTAGCCATAATCCCTTTGATGAAGGTTTTTTTTTAAATAATTTATTTAAATTATTATTATATTATTATATTTAGTTTTCCCCCTTCTTCTGATGACCAGAATCTTGCTAGGAGGAGGAAGAGGAGAATAAAACGTGCTCAACTGAATTGTGGCTTGTCTTTTCAGCTACCATTTATAGCCCCTTGGCCCCAGAGATATTACGCAATAATGGAAATGATAATGCTGAGGGCATTTTGACTCTCGCTGAATTTTTACAGTTTGCAAAGAACAATTCACGTGTTGGCATTTATATTGATGTTCAGGTATGTGGGACTGACCCATATCTCTTAAGATGAATTACAGTTGTACCTTGCTATCCTTGATGGGTAGTTCTATAACATGAAGGCATTTTATTATAGAGGTGGAAATATTGTTTTCAAAGTGCAAAAGCTTTGACAATGACCTAGAGCAAAACAACTTCCATCATCTGTAGTTATTTTTTCTGCTACTGTGGATTTGCTCCCTGGAGTGATATTAGACAACGAAGTATTGCTTGCTGTTCAACAAAGAGCTTTTGGGATGCATTTGTGAAATGAAATGCTTCAGGGTAATTATGTTTAGGGTTTAGGGTTTGTGTTTCTTCCTCACAATTTTTTTTTGGTTGTCGGTGTAGAATGCAGTTTACTTACGGACATTTCACTCCCTGGACATTGTGGATGCGGTGATAAATGCTCTTAAAACTGCAAACCTGACAAGTGAGACAGACAAGGTTCTTATTGTGTCAGAAGACAGTTCAGCCTTGGCTGCCTTTCAGCAGGCAATGCCGTATCATCAACTAGTATATCGTGTCCCTTATCTCAACCCCAATGCTGTCACAGTCACACCCCCAGTTCTTCAGGTCTGTGCTGCTGATTCTTCACCTCCATAGTCTCTCTATGATTGGCTAAGATTCAGATTCCAGATTTTCTAGTATACATATGGTGCTAAGCTAAGTCCTCATTAGATGATAACCTATTAGTTCCTTTTTCTTTCACCCTCCAAAGCACTGCACCCTAAACCCTAAATCCTAGACTCTCTGGGTGTGCTACCTGTTGATCAAAGTCACAGAAAAAAATCCAGTCCTTGGAACACACACTCAGAGAGTTATAGCCTCACACTAAATGTGATAATTTTTCATTTTGCAGGAAATCAAAAACTATGCAAGCTTTGTTGCAATTCCACACCAGTTGGTTGATCCCCTTAATGATTTCAGCGGCAGGAATTCAACTTATTTTCTGGCAGCTGCAACACAAGTGGTGAAACAGGCACACGCTCTGAATCTGACAGTTTTGTACTATTGGCAAGAGAATGAATTCCAAGCTTTTGCATTTGATTATCGGTCTGACCCCATCCTGCAAATAAACTCCCTTGTATCGTTCTATAATGTGGATGGCATCATCACTGATTTTCCAGCCACAGTTTATGATTTCCTTCATAGTATGCAATCTAAACCCTAAATCCTAGAACTCAACTTTGTTATAACCACATTCTAAACACATGTGATTCTGACCATGCAAAAATACATTATGATAGTATGGGCTGCAATGTGCTTGAGAACCATTGAGATGTGCTGGTTTCTCTTGTACTATACTAGTAGATTCCTGTAATTGATTAACCTACTCTCCTCAGATGCACAGATTTGTCTTGTACATAGTCTACTGTTTCTAGAACCATACACAGTTGTTTTTATGCATGTTCACATTCTTGAGGTTGGTTGTGTGGACAGAGAATCAATGTTATAAACCAACCTTGTCCATGATGCCTGCAAACTACACAATGCTCACGGTGACGCCAGGAAGTTTTCTGGTACCTGTTGCCGAAGCTCCAGCACCTGCTTTACAAGTTGTGGAACCTCCCGTCTCGTTTGAGGTTCCTGTTCCAGCTCCAAGCCCAGCACCCTCGCCAACAGTTGTGAAGCCAAGTGCTGCCTCAAAACTTTCCCTTACATTCACATCAACCCTTGCCTTTGCTTCATTGCTACTCTGCATACTTCTCTGAAAGGGGCAAAGTTCTGTCTTTCCAATTGTTCTGTCCTTCTGTCCTTCCAATTGTGCGAGCACACAGAGAAGATGGGAGGTATACATACACATATGGATACGTGAACAAAGCTGTTGCAGATGTATGAAGGAAGTAGGTGTAGAGAATTAGATAACGTTTGTTAATCTTCTGTCAGCTTGTAGCAATGTGGGCCTGGTAGATGGAAAACCCGTGTTACTTTGAATTCCCATGGGTTGTGTTCTATTTACAGTATTTACACAACTGTGGAACGGCATTCCTGCAGTGGTTTTGATCTTGCATCATCTACATGATGAGACAGCAGAGGAATCATCAATTCAATGTCCTTTGAATGAAGTGCGTTGTGTTGATGGCCTTGCTCTTGGTGCTTGCAAAAGTCATGCTGTTCAAATGGGTGATTGCATGCATCACAAAAGGGATTTTCTCACCTTGAATGGACCCACTGCTGGCGATGCTGTGTGAGTTATTTGCTGCTGCCAAACAGCTGCACAACTGGCAATTGGGATTTTGGTGGCAAATGTTTAGTGACACAGAAGGAAAAGGGATTGTGAAGTATAATAGATTGAAGGGAATAATCAAGTGGATTCATTTTCTGGTGGATCAAGACTGACCACCTGACCTGTCATCAAATGATCAAAAGTCCAGGCACAAAACTGAAAGAGAATCCAGGCAGATGGCGGGGAGTGTGTGCTACCAGACAACAAATTAAGCAGAAGAAGAAAAGCATGGTGCCAGCCAGTATAGTATAATGAAAAAAAAGACTGCCTATCTTAAAAGGGGCTCATCAGTAACAAACTCCTGCTCTTTCCACTCTTTGTTTTCAAAGATATCTGCAGGAGGGTCTGTGGTGACTGTCACCACTGCATTGCCACCAACTTCATTACATAAAGTTTGAGGAAACAGGTTTTTTGTAAGGATGCCAAATTTCTTCCACCACTCTTTGAAGTCCCAAGGATTTGTTGATTTCTGAAATTAGAATCAGTGATGCCAGTAGCCAGCCTGTTTTCCACTGGATTTATGGTCACTCTTTTATCATATCCAGTTCCCTTTATTTAGGCGTTGTGTTACAAGATTGTGGGTAATTAATTAGGTGTTGAGCTCTAAATTAGTACTTAATTAGGTGCTTAATTGTACAACTTGGTTAGTGACAGAGAGTATTAGAATTTGGTACCCATCAGCTTTGTTTTCTGCAGTTTTTTCCTCAGAAGTGAAAAGGATGAGATGTTTAAACAAAGAATACAAAATATTTTCCTGAACATGATGAACTTGTTTGTGTAATCCACACATGTTTCAAAATCAATGTGTCTCTAGTTTTGTGGATATTTTAGTTCCATACTCCCAAACGGTGCCTTGCCTCCCTAGGTTGAGGAGATGTTGTATTTCGAGTATGTATCTCTAATTGGTGTTGTTGATGATGGTGGTGAAAGCCAGGTGTTTGCATTACTATGGAAAGTGTCGTTGATTTGTTTTAAATGGAGCTTGCAATCTTGGATGTGTTGAGTGAATATTCAATGCCTTGTCAAAAAATTCCACTCTAAATTCTACCCAACAAATTTTCACACATTTTTAATTTGTGGAATGTGCAATGTAGTAGGGCTGCTGAAGCTTTTGTCATGACAATTGCACATTAATTATTTATTTCGCAAATGCTAATTCCATTGCATGGAATTCGTCTCTTTTATGTCCAGGTTGGAATATGCAAAGATTTTAGCCCTTTTTTTGTGGGTGGGGAATTTGTTTTGGAGCTTTTTCAAATAGCAATTTTGAGCTTTTTAAACATGCACCACCAAGCTTGGAACAGCCAGACACTCTTGCTCTTCTAAGCAATGAAGATTTATGAACAATGAATGACTTCTTTTCTCAACCACAACACAACCACAATTGTGGTTAACAAAATTCTCACAAAAATTCATTGTAAGAAGAGTCATGATCAGGTGTGGTGGATTTAAGTATTCAATTGTTTGTTACTTGGAATATAAGACAAAAATTATATTTTATTCATACCATCCTGTTTCATCATCCATGCTAAAGACAGACATCTAAAATCTCATCAATATTTTCATGCATCTGTTTTGGAGAAAAAAGGAAAAAAAAAGGAGTTGCAGAAATTGGAGCAGCAAAATCAATACTGAATTTGCAAATATCATGAGCAATCATATCCTTCAAATTTTCAAAGATATGTGTTGATTTCATTGCATCTGGTTTTGGTTTTTTGCTGAAAAGGCTCAAAAAAGAGTTGCAGAAAACGCAGCAGCAAAAATCAAGGCCAGAGTGAACCAGCACCCATGATCACCAGACCATGAAGCATCATGGTAAGTGGTCAAGAAACAGTTTTCTGTTGGGTCCCAGTTCCCTAGCTAACAACCATGGCGGTAAGCTCAGCTACTTTTTTACTACCTACCTACTAACAACAAGTTTCAGAGCGAGAAAAGCTTGAGGAGCTGCTGCTGAGATCTCAAGCATTGACTGCTTGGAAGGGATTGATTCATTCATCACGTGACAGATGAATGGATGCTACAGTATCAGAGAGTCGTGATGACCACATTCAGATGGTCAGTAGGCAGCCTGTAGTTGATTTTCAGTGTGCAGCCATAAATATAGAAGGTTGATTAAAAAAGCTTCAGTTCATATTTGGGTTGACGGACAATTTGGGTTGTTGTCTTTTTTTTTTGACGCTGCTGCACGTTAGCAGTCACGAGAAAAAACATAGGAGGAAGAGGAGTGAAGAGGAATACAGAGATGGGTTGTAAGTAGCTTGAGAATAGCAATCTTGTCCGCAGTCATCTCCATGGATCTCGTGCACTTGTCTAAATATAATGCCTACTTGTGCTGGCCCCCCAGCCACCCAGCTGCAAAATGGGACGTGTTGCACAACTTGCTGCTTGACATTTGCAACATGACCGGCGGGACAAGAAAGTGTTTTGTCCCCATCAGCTTTTGTCAGCTTCTTATTCTTCTTCTTCTTGTGCCGTGTCCTCAATTTCTTCTTCGTCGCTCCAGATGCTTTTGGAAAACATTCCAGTTTTTGGGAAACAAAAAAAAGAGCAAGGGGAATCGGCGAGAAAGTGAGAGAGCAGTTGCAGACGAATGGTACCTAATTGTGAGACTGAGATCATGGGTGGTGATTGTGGGAATGAACTGCTAGATGCGCACAATGTTAGAGTGATAGGAAATGGGTCACAAGTGCTGGTTCTGGGACATGGGTTTGGAAGCGATCAGTCCGTATGGCAGTTCATGTTGCCTTACTTTGTGAACGACTACAAAGTGGTGCTGTTCGACTTGATGGGAGCTGGGAGCACCAAATCCCAGAACTTCAGCTTTGCACGCTATGCTACACTCCACGCTTATGCCGATGACTTGCTCATGATCCTGGATGAGATGGAGATCGAGAGCTGCGTGTTTGTTGGCCACTCCATGTCTGGGATGATTGCTTGCATTGCTTCCATTGAACGTCCTCAAGTCTTCCAGAAGCTTGTTCTCTTGTCTGCATCTCCCAGGTGAATATCTCCTGCAGTCCCTTCATCACATCATGTGCCTGCTACAGTATGGACAAAATCCTCAGCTATTTACCACATCTTTCCATTAGGCTGCTGTGATTACAGATTCAGCTTTCTTCAACTAGCTGTGCTCACGGTCATCGCACAATACTACTGGTCAAGCATTGACCAATTGCAGGAGCTGTGAGTCAAACTGTGAATCACCATGCAGTGACGAATTTGTCCTTGTTTTCATGAAAGCATGTGTTCCCAAAATTCCTAGCATGATTAATTACATACTTTCAATGCACTTGCACCTCTCCAATGGAAAGGACTGTCCTTGCAGTAACAAGAAACAAGGCCCTACGTCAATGGCTTTCCATTAGGCTGCTGCGTTGTGCTGTGATCACAACAGCCTAATGGAAGATCCATTAGGACATCTTTCTTTCCATTAGGCTGTCATGATTACAGATTCTTTCCATTATGTTTTTTCAATTAGCTGCGCTCACTGTCATCTTACAGCACTATTGGTCAAGTATTGACTGACCAATTGCAGTGAGAGCTGTGAGTCAATTGTGACTCGCCGTGCAGGGACATCTGTGTCCTTGTTTTCATGAGAACATGTGTTCCCAGAGTCCCTAGCATGCTTGATTGCATATTTTCACCACACTTGCAGCTCTCCAATGGAAAGGGATTGTCCCTACAGAAACAAGACCCTATGCCAGTGGCTTTCCATTAGGCTGCTGTGATCACAGCAGCACTGTGTATAACTGTGATCACAGCAGCTTAATGAAAAGATGCTATTACTGCTGAACAATTTGTAACCCAGAGCTTTTGAAGATCAAAATCTTCTAGTTCACAATCTAATTTGTGATTCTCTCTCCTCATCATGCCAAAGAGAGATTGATCCACCCATTAGCTTTTTTCCTAACTGATCTTCTTGCATGCAGGTACATAAATGATGAGCACTACTATGGAGGCTTTGAGCAAGAGGAACTGAACCAGCTGTTTGATGCAATGCAATCCAACTTCAGGGCATGGGTAACAGGTTTTGCACCGCTAGCTGTGGGTGCAGACCTCAAGAGCACTGCAGTGAAGGAGTTCACTCGCACCTTCTTCAGCATCAGACCTGACATTGCTCTCTGCATCTCCAAGACTTGCTTCCAGAGTGATCTCCGCAGCATTCTTCCTCAGGTGGTCCCCAAGCAGCTTCTTTTCTGCTGTTTCTCAACTCTGCTGTCATATATTTCTTCAAAAGTATATGTTTTGCATACAAACAACACTAAGTCTAGATAAGTAGCAGCAGCCTTTGCAGCAGCAGCTAACACTAGTTCTCTTCACCTTACTGTGGTTCTGAAGTGCCACGTATTTGTGTGTGCAGGTTAAGGTTCCATGTTATGTGTTGCAAAGCAGCAAAGACTTGGCAGTGCCATTGGTGGTGTCTGACTATCTGTTCCACTCCCTGGGGGGCCCAACAAAAGTGGAGATTCTACAAACAGAGGGACATTTGCCACAGCTCAGCTGTCCTGAGTTGCTCATTCCTGTGCTAAAGCGCGCCATCTTGGACTAGAGTTTAATCAAACCTCCTGGAATGATATGAGTCATGCCCCTTGCAGAAGAAGCTCACAATATACAACAGATTTTGCCAAACAGAAAATTCCTTGCCAAACCATGACTGTAATTCCTTCCTGAACTTGACAAATTACAGCTTGAGTTTTTCATCAACTCTGATGAAAGAGAGTTGATGCAAAGTTTTACATTGTGCAAACTTAGTGCTATCCATAGAACTAAATCGTAAATTTATTATCTCTAGAAGCAAATTCCACATGCTCTTCAAATACCTTCATCATCTAATAGATTTACCATTTTTGTAAAATTCATCATTAAGGTTGAATTCAAGAAAATAACAAATAGAAGAAGCAATTTCTACATCATCCAAAGAATGCATCACATTCTCATGAAATAATCTTTGAGCAATTGGAAGCTCAAGTGAAGGGCTTCTTACATGATGATATTTCATGAAATGCTAGAGTCCAGGATCACAAGAATGATGCACACAATAAATATCATAATAAGAAACAACACACATGATAGAAGCTTATAGTTGAGTGAAAAATGAATACCGATGGATAGGAAAAGCACATTATTAAAACAAATAAAGAAAAAAAACTCTAAAAGATAAAAAGAGGTCACACATGTGGTGAGAACTTCTTTTCAAAATTGTTTATACTAGGTAAGGGATTCCCCTCCAGGATGCGTAGGTTTTCGCCCTTGTTCACTTGGGCTCCACCCTCATTCATAGAGGCTCAAACCTATGAAACCCCTCAAGGGATCCATTACCCTACACATAAAGTCTAGCAAACAGTCTATAAAGTCTAAACCCTAAATAAACCTCTCCCCAGAGCCAATTATGCCGGATAATGGGTTATTTGATCTAACCCAGATTATGTTCTTAACCATAATGTGGTAAAATCTTGTCGCCCCCGCCCCTCAAATGCCAATTCTACCAAATAATGGGCCATTGGTCAAACCCCAATCATAGCCACCCACTATAAAGCTCCTAATGATGTGACAGAATCTTTCCCCAGTGCCGATTATGTTAGACTAAATGTGCCATTGTTCAGACCCAGATCAGGGCAAACTCACCACTCAGCCAGGCCCCTTCAAATGACCTAAAATCTTTGTGTCAATGACATTCAGCTACCATAGTACCTTGGCAACTTTAACACAACTTATGTTATTTGTAGAAATATTGAAAATTCTCAAAAAATGCATTTTTCAAAGAACAATTTTTTGTGAAGGAAAATTAATTTGGAATATTCAAATTTTCAACATGGAACCTTGAAAAAAAATTAATTATTTCATAAACACGTGAGAGAAATGCCCTTCTACTATGGTACTCTAGTGGCTAAGGGTAAGGCTATGTAGGCAAGCGGTTGAGAGTTCAATTTCCAATTGAAACCCTTCTCCTCATGCCAAGTGAGGACAAGTAAGCTTACCCTGGTTTAACCTTTAGAGGGTTGTCGCCAGAGTTGTCAAATAAAAAATTTAATAATTTAAAAAAAAAAATTAAACCATTGTTTCAGTCCGGCCCCTGTGCTTTGGCCAGACCAGTAGCTTTTTTTGAAGAATATGTTTTGTAGCCAAAGTGGCGACCGACCATCTATAGGAAGATGTAGAAAAAGTGGCAATCATCCTCTGGAAGATTTAGCCAAATTTGTCTATAAATCACCATTCCATATCTTTGGCTACACACTCAAAACCAAATGTAGAAAATTTGGCGATTTTTACTAATTTTTTCTCCTGACTTCTGGTGGTTGAAAACCTCCAAAATCAATTCATTTTCGAATTTTCAATTTTGCCTTTTGACGAAATTCCGCCAATAAGAAAAAGGCTAGCCAGGACACCTAGGTTTGTCAGGGCCCCTAGGGTTTGCCAGGACCACTAGGGTTTTAGTCAGGGACCCCCTGGGGTTTAATGAGCTCTTAGAGATTCGTTGCACAAGAGTAGAGAGAGAGAGAGAAGAAGAAGAAGAAGGAGAATATACTGTAGCACTCATGGCATGGAAAGCCCACAGGTGATAAGAGAGGACGATCCAATTCGGGTGCGGGGGGAATTGGAAGCAGCACATGGTCTTCTGCTCCGATGTTTGTGGCGTCTCCTCATTACCGCTGATGGTGATGATGATGCACACAACCCACACATAGCCCAACAACTTGACCCCATCACCCAGTTGCCTATTTTTGTGAACTTCTTTGCTGTTGTTGGTTGTTGTTGTGGATCTGATTTCTTTCTTTGGGTCTGCTTGAAACTTGGGCTTTCGTGGATCAAGAGTAGTAGTAGTAGTTGTTGTTGTTGTTGTCATTGGAAGTAGTTTGGTGATTTTGGGTAGTGCCCTATTTTCTTTCCTTACGCTACTTACTGTTAGCCTCTATGTCTGTGTGAGGTGGAAAGTGGGGGGGGGGAGGTGGGGTTGCTCCGTTTTTTCCTCTTTCTTTCTTGGGAGGAGTAGTGAGTGATTTGCAAGTTTGTTCTTCTTTTGGAGCTCTGTTTTGATTGATGATCAGGAGTGGGTGATTTGCAAGTTTGTTGCTCTTTTGGAGCTGTGTTTTGATTGATGATCAGTAGTGGGCGATTTGCAAATTTGTTGCCTCTTTTGGAACTCTATTTTGATTGATGATCGGTAGTGGGTGATTTGCAAGTGTGTTGCTTCGTCTGGATCTCTGTTGGATTGATGATTGGCAGTGGGTGGTTGTGGGGAGCATTTCATTTGCTCTAGTTTCCCTTCATGACCCTTTTTTTGTAGCAACAGAAATCAGAGGTGGCTAGATTTGGGTAGTTGCAATATGATTTAGGAAAGAGTTGTATGTTGGTGTGGTGAGAACGCACAGTGCATGATATGCTTTTCAAGGATCTGGGGATTCATCAGATTCTGTGACTGAGCTTGAGAATTTTATTTTTCGCCTTCTCCTTTGTGTGTGTGTGATCCAGGGGTTCACTGCTCAGTGGCAAGGTTTATTTCATAGCAGATTCATGGAGGATGCTCACTTTTGTATTCTGAGCATTGCAATGGGATTGTCATATGTGATCAGGGAGGCAAAAACAAAAAAATAGGGTGACTGGCTGGTTCAACCTAAAGCTTAGATCTGGCAAAAGAAGGGGCAGGGTAGGAGTCAGGGATTTCAGGAGGAGGCAGAATGACCAAGATCATGGTGAAGAATGCTGCCAAGGAAGCTCAGCAGCTGTGGAATAACCTTGTTCATGACAAGCCGGTGTTGCCCTATTTAATCCCAGTGTTTTTCTTGGCATGGATATTAGAGCGCTGGATCATTCCATTTTCCAATTGGATCCCTGTCTTTGTCACAGTGTGGGCTACTCTTCAGGTAGCAACTATCAACCCCCTCGCCACAACTGTTGCTCAAAATACCCAATCAGAATGAGCATTGGTAGAAGAGTGAGCAGCCAAATGTTCAAGTTGGGAACTCATGGGTTGGGCATACAAGATGATGTGTTTTGTCGATCTTGTATGTTGAACACTCAATGGATATGGGATTGAGAGGGCATGGAAGTATTTCAGATTTCACTCACAGAGATAACAATCCTGACAGTAATTGAGGGTGCTTATGTTTCCTTATTATGTTTTATTAGGAAGGGGCAAAACTATCTGGCATACTCATGGGTGTTGTCACATATTTGTGGACACTCATTCACTGGTATGGAGCAAACAGTGGGTGATGTGGTGATCTGCATGTCTTTTTTTCAATGTGCAGTATGGAAAGTATAAGCGGAAGCAAGCTGTGGAGGCTCTGAACAATCGCTGGAAGCGTCACATTCTGTCCAGCCAGGTTGAGTTCTTTCACTTGCTGGTGGAATGTATTTGATCAAAAACCTTCCTCATCATCATACACACCATTTCCATCCTGTTCAGGAGAGTACTTGCCAACATCCACTTGGAAAGCATTTTGCTTAACCTTACCAGAAGGACCTGTGGAATTATGTTCAAAGAAACAAAAACTGAGAGCAATGGTTACTTGGGCATGCATTCTCTTTGACCCCATGTTAAGGCTTTTTGCACTGTAAAAAGGCCATTACTTGTGTCTCAGAGAAAAGGGTTTATTTGAAAATGACCTTAGTGACA
>Ga0116227_10002615_pt1 | contig 40675 bp, 26 predicted proteins | sample S1TSphgellanicum_FD_89693 | JGI IMG/M metagenome (GOLD analysis project Ga0116227, IMG submission 89693) | Host-associated microbial communities from peat moss isolated from Minnesota, USA - S1T2_Fb - Sphagnum magellanicum MG | ecosystem: Host-associated > Plants > Peat moss > Unclassified...
AATTGTTTTTTACTTCTAAACTTTATCAATTGTAGATAATTGTGTCAAAAATTTACATTTAAAAAATGAGAATTGGAATTATTAATTCAAATTAATAAAATAATTTATAAAATATCCATACTTTATTTATATCTCAATTTATAGTTTTCAAAATCTTTTAAAATTATCTTCCTTTGTATCAATAGCATCACACTACTTTTTATATTTTAAAAAATCATTCTATTAAATATTTTAGTAAATATAATGAGTCCATAATCATATGATATGTATGACATAGGGGTTTTTGAAATTTCAAAAGTCCAATATGTTATGGTAATTCAAAATTTATTCATGAAATTCATACAATGTGATCATATCACATGTAATATTATTTTTTTGAGTCCTTTTCACATATTATCAATTTATATTTTATTCTATGACCCATGATTAATAATCTAACAAGCTATGACAAGATTATGTACTCCACTTCACCCACATGTAGGAAAAAAAAATGCTTGGGGGAGCTGAAGGCAGGTTGGGTTTTGATGAGCCAATTGAAAAAAACGACAAGTGGGCTTGGGGACGTTGGGGGGCTTCGACATAGTTTAGTTAACCAAGGTAGGCCTAGTAAACGATGAGATTCGAGCATCAAGGTCTACAACCCTAACAATCAGGGCATGTTGCAAACCACACTATATTTAATTTGTTGCTGATGCTAAGTGTTTTCCATTGATATGTTGTTTACACTTACATTCCAAACAACACTGGTTATTAACCAGTGTTGGGTGGTTCTTTTTTTATGAAGAGATAAACCTTAAACCCTAAATCCAACATTGGTTATTACATAGGTAACCACCATGATTAACCATGGGATAGGAGGACAATGAAAAAGTGTTGTCTGTTCACACACACACACACACACACAAATACACCATCATCCATTCTGCATAGTGGTCATGCGCTGCTTGGTGCTGGTTCACTCTGGCCGCTCTCTATTTTCTACCCTAACCTGTGGTACCGAACTACAAAGCGGTTAAGATTAGGAAACTGCCGTCTAACTAGTGTTAATCTGTGTTGGGTAGGCCGGTGTCGATGGTGCCTGAAGCAGGCCAGAAAATGCTGCACATGATCTTTGCAACCTGTCTCTGCGGCGGAGCAGTTTTTCTCTGTGCGTTGGGCCATGCATGCTCTTGTGACGTTGGGTGATTCGAGATCAGCATTCTCGGCACCCTCCTCCTGCTTCATGGCTAGGAAAGCTACAGAATTTTTAAAAAACTTCTGCAAAAATCAAATTCAGCTCACAAGTGTTTTGGACAAACTTTCTTTTATCTAGAGCTGTAATAAATCATGGATAATATTGCACAGTTCAGACCCCCCCTCAGGTTCACGTTTGCACCCAGAGCTTCATCTTTGAGTAGTAGTACTCAGGGTGGATTCCCTATACAGAACAACAACTCGCACGTAAACTTCTCGTCGCCAGGATGTAACAAGAATTTCGCACCTCGGATAAATTTATGTTGTGGGAATTATCCACCCATAAAGAACTTTGTTGCTGATTGCAATCTGCAATACCCAAGACAACTTCCACAACATCATATTAATATCAGGTCGAAATTGCTCTTTGCGTCCCAATTGCCAAGTTTTCGGTAAGCACACAAAATTTGTTCACCGTCAATGTAAATTATACAGTTAGATTGATCATGTAGTTCCAGAAAGCACAAACTTCTTGTCAGATTTCAATCTTGCAAGTTGTATGGGAGGTTACTTCCATTTATTTTTTTCCAAATGATGTGAAAAAAATATAAGGTGCAACTCAATAAAAATAAATAAATTTCATAATTCACTTCAATGTAAGTAGGATGCCAAGAATTGGGTTAGGAGAATCTATTTAGACTGTATTCAAAATATTATTTTAAATAATCTATTACTTCATAGCATACCAAAATAAAAACCCCTTTATTCCATGAGCTTCATAAAATATACAAAGAGCAATCTCCCTGAGACATGGTTACCGATTGCATGAAATTAATGATTGTTCTACATATGATCAGGTGGATCAATATAATTCTCCTGAGATTTTAGTAGCTTGAATCCAAATTGTTTTCATGCTGACTGTGATGTTTATGGGCTGCAGATATGCATCAAAATCATCCTCAATGCTGATGGCTCCTCCTCCCATGTCACAGCGTTTGAAAAAAACTGGCTGTCTAGTGTGGACCGGCTTAGAATCTCCCACTGGGAAGAAAGGAGGTGGAAGTTTGGCTACAGTTTGTGCATGTAAGAATGCATGTACAGCCAATGAGACCCTGCGATGGATCTTTGTAGGAGCATCACTGTATGTACATCTCTGGCTCTTGAATTCCCAACTTCTCTAAATGCCATGCCCTTCAAAATCAAAGAAAGACAGGGTCACAACATGTGGATCTATAGCTTGAACATTGACCGCATCTTTGAAAAATAGAACCTGGTGCTTGCTCCACACCAAACAAAATCCAACCATTACAAAAGCATTTGGAATTTGTTTCATCTCAACAAATTCCTCACAACACTATAGAACCCAACGCTAATTCCAAACATCAGTTATATATTTTGGGTGTCAGAAATCTGACTCGAAATCTGGATTTACAAAGACTGAGTAATCTCACTTTGAATCCAGTTGACACCAGGTTGAAATCCAGTAATCCCAAGGAATTAAAGGATTGAGCCGTTGTGTTGATCTTCAATTGGAACAATTTTTCAGAGCATAGTGTTTCTTCAACTTGAAGCACCCAAGCTTGAAAAACAATATTAGTTGTCCTCCCTGGGGACTTATTCTTGGTCCACATGCATTTTGCCATTGAAGTTCAGTGGGTCAAATATCTGAACTATAACTTCCACAAAAGAGAGCCAAATCTTGGTCATTTGAAACTCTTCCAACCTACTTTTGGTCCATAATCTCATCAGCAGAACTGTGTGTCTCATTGCAAATTGCAAATGTACAATCATGGACCAATAATGGCCCTCCTCAATACTTCCTTTGCTCTACCCTTCTGTTTTGCAACTCCCTTAAGTTTGACAATTTTCTTCTTCCTCCCAAACGTTGAGAGGTTTTATTCAAAGCCTCTTGTCTGATCTTTGATCATTAGATGAATGTCTCAAATTGAAGAAGGGGAGAGAGAGATGCAGGCTATTACTACTGGCAAAAAGGACAGGTGTACGAAAAGAACATGTAGTAACCATGCTTGCTTTGCAACTTCCCAATTGTGCTGTTACACGGATCAGGTATTCAACAACAACTCTATTACATGATGCTGGGTGTAGATGGGTGCAAAATAATATATATCTGAATTTGTCCCAAATCTTCAAAGAAAATCTGACAAACCGCCAGGCAACTTATTGGTTTTGCAGAGGACAGAGAGGTTTGTGGGTTGCATTCCTTGGAACAATCATCCAACTGTTCCACTTCATACCAGGTATTGAATGGGTGTCACGATTTAGGTTTACAATTCTGAGTTCTACAGTTGAAAAATTCTTCCCAAAATACTGAGATTCACGCCATCAATTTTTCCTTGTTCCACTACAAAATTTTGTTGAAGTTCGCAAATCTATATAAGAGTTTTCACTCTTGTGCCCAACACAGAGAGGCTTTTGATTAAATCTGCAGAGTTGGAGGTGCCACTGAATGTGCTGCTACTCATCATCACTGCACCATGCCAGGCTATGCACATAAGAGCGTCAGCCGCATCATCAGTTTTGTCACTGGCAATGACAAGTCTACTGACATACCAGCACTTTTCATGGTTGGCGAAAGTTGCAACTCCTTCGCAAGAAGTGATTAGCCTCACAAGTGCAGGCATACTGACACTCTTCATTATTTCTCTTATCTTAATTTTCCGCAGCTTATAATTTTTGCAGAACTGTCACACAGAACCTACATATGTAGGAGTATTTGCATTGACTCCCTGTTGAACATCAACCTGCCAAACTCACCTGAAATCCTTATCAAGTTCATAAACTGTGTTCATCTGACATAAAATTACTTTCATACAAAACTGACACCAAAGACATTGTGTGCAGAGTGTTCTGGACCATGAGTCCCTTCCTGTTCTCTCCATGAACCTACATTAATTTCTCCAAAAGATAACAAAATGTCACTACGAACTTGAAACAGATTTGCAGGAATGCCTAATGCAAAATTGACAATGTGACAAATATATTATTCATAACATAAGACATGATGTGACCAAGCAAGTCACTTCCCAGCAAGCATCCCTAGAGCAGAGATTGTACAGCTCTGAATGCCTTTCCCTTCCTCTCCAAATCAAGACCATCAGAGAGGGGAAAAGCATATCAGGTAAGTATGTAACAACCTCAATGCCCAGAACACCACTATTGCCCAACACTACCTTAACCCTCCTGCTGTTTGCCATCCCATTTCAAATACCTCATATTGACCAGAGCTAGGTAAATAGGTGGAGAGTTTAGATCTTGCACAGGCTGCAGAAACTGTCTCCTATTCCTAAGTTCTTGCAATTTATGTCAGTCTTGAAGCTCTGAGCAAAGAACCCAAGAAGGGTTAAGCAGGGGCAGCAGCTTTTCTTAAGGTCTCCCATGACAAAGATTCCAGAGAGGGGGTTCCTAGACCTGAACTTCTTCAACAAGCTGAGAACCAACACACTGTCATGCATGCTCACAAAATGTTCACACATTTGACAGGGCAAAAAGGGGGCTGTTCTCAATATCTCAGGCCTCCAGGCTGCTGGATAGAGTCATCTCCTGAAATACTCGGAGCCTTCTCCGGCGCTGCAATTCCATTGCCGAGGCAGAATCTTCAGCAACAACCTCCTTGTCAGCATTGTTTCCTTTGACTTCAGTTTCCACTTTGTCATTTGCAGCCACTGTGCTATCATTCAGCCCAAAGTCTGTAGACCTTGGACTATCAGTGAAGCCCAGAGAACCCCATGGGCTAACAGTCTTGTCTTTCACTGGTGTGAGTGTCCTACTCCGCTTGCCAGCAGCATTATGCAGGGGTGGTAGTGCTGCAAAGTTCTGTTGTGGCTGGATTGCTCCATGATAAGGAATGTCAAGAGACTTTTTGGAAAGGGGAGGTTGTGAAGTTGGTCGGTTCTCATCATAATCCTTGCTAGTGCCCCATTCATTGCTCAGAGCTGCAGAAAGAAAGTGGACAAAAGCAAAGTCAATTCTCTAGAAAACTGCCGGAAATACATACATACATGGCATCTCCAACACTTTCTATGTCACTGATTGATAATTAACAAGGAATCCGGGCGCTCTGTACTCAGTATTTACTACTAGGAGTTGGTAATAATTACCTGGAGAGTTTTTAGTGAGTTTGATGCCTGCATGGCTGGACTGCTTAGTGCCTCTGCTGTCCTCTGCTCCTCCAACTTGGCTATTTCGAAGCTCATTTGTTCGATCAAATGTAAGTGGTAGGCTGTCAATTAGGACCCTTGCACTGGATGTTATCTTTTTCACAACTGAATTGTCACTTGAAACCCTTGTGGATACAGCAAGAGGGTTGAAGGGCTCAGCCGTACTTCTAAGTGTTTGTTCACTAAGAGCAGGAGGAGGAGGATTTGTGTCAAGAAGATCATCATCATAGAATTCCAGGGCATGTTCCCCAGAGGAGGGCAAATGAAAAGGATTGTGTATAGGGACTGAAGCATGAGCTTCTTTGTCCAGTTGCAACTCCTCATGTGTATTCAAAGCTTCATCAGGTGAAGAGTAGTCAATGTCATTGTCCTCACCACTTCCTGAGCCACAACTTTGCAGCTGCCATATTTGAGGTTCATTCCTCTGTTGAGACATCTGCATGGGGCCATGGTATAATATCTCTGCCATACCTGGTTCCAGTCCCTGGGAATTGGACCCGTGATTGCTTTGAGAGGGTCCAAACCTGGAGTTTGAAAACAGCGCCCCAACCCTACAGGAATCCGAAACCTGAGAGAATTGTTTGTCCAAGTTGGAACGAGCAACTTGTCGAGGTTGACGGGGCAGAGCAGGCTGGGGTTCCCACAGGGAAGAGTGTTGAAGTTCATACCCATGCAGATCAGTGCCAGAGACAGCAAAACTGCTCAACTCACCTGAGAGAGTTCCAGTCACTTGGGAGTCACCCATTGATGTTTCGAGTTCAAGAAGCATCTCTTGTGCACGTTCATATGATTTCAAGTGCGAATCTGAAGACCACCGATTATCATTACAGGAAGGGTTCACACTCTGCAGCATGGCTTTGGCCTCTTCCAGCCGACCTTGCTTCATAAGGCAGATACCCAAATTGCAGACTTTGTTATTGTCAGGCTCTATCGTCAGTGCCTTTCTGTTTTACACAAAACACAGCCATGCCCAACATCATCCATTCTGGTCAATGCAATGATGAAAACCTTGTGCAAATAAATGTTGCTGCCTATGTCAACAGGCAATAGAGCAGATGATGAGCATGAGGACACACAGATAGGGTATAATCTTCTTGCCTGTACACAGCTTCTGCTGCAACAAAGTTTGATTGCTGCATATATGCCCATCCTAAATTCCCCTGCAGAAGTTTGCCATCCCAAGAGTTAGCAATGCAGACCCACCCATAGGCCAATTCATCAGAGTGCAAGCATTCTATCCACAGACAAATGGACCCACAGCCTTCACATTCCAACCAAATATGTTACACATCCAATTTCTGACAACTTCTGGATCAGCTTGAAACTTCTTAACCAGTAGAGTACCAGAGCTGTTGTGACTCACCAATAGGCGAGTAGCTTCCTGCTCAATGGACACCTGAAACTTCTTGCCAAGTGAGCGAGCAGTCTTGGTCCGCTTGCCATTGAAGGCCATACCCTGATTGATGAGGTGCAACTTGTGTTTGAGCAGAGCGATTTGATCGTCCAGTCTTCCGCATCTCTGTAAATAAATTACGCAAAATTTTGTTTCAGGGAGGCAGACAGTAGTAGCATGAGCTTCTTCTTCTTCATCATGATTGCCTTCTTGCCAGAAGGCATTCTTTTGTCTGTCACATGCACATTGCCCTTATGGTCGAGTCTCTAGCGTCAGTAGTGTACCTACCTTGTAGAGATCAAGCAAGACATTGTCGAGAGACTCCTGTGCCTGGTCAGAGCAGCGCATGCGCAGTGACTTGATAGCTTCAATGGCTTCTTCCGGCCGGTTTTGCTGCTTCATAACAATCGCCATGTCCTTGAGTGCGCTATCTACACGGTCACCTGCGTTGATCGCTGCCCAGAAGAGCGCTATTGCTCTGTCGGGGTCCTTGTCCACCAGCTGCACAAGTGCCCACATTCACAACTGTTGTAATTGTTGCATCACAATAGAAAAGAATGCACCGGGACCTTCTTCTTCCTCTTCTTCTTCTTTCTTCTTCTTCCTCTTCTTCTTCTTTCTTCTTCTTCCTGGCGGCATCGTCAACGCGACGAAATCTTTGGCAACAATGTCATTTCGGAGCTCTACTGAAAATCAATCTATCGTTTAGCAACAAGAACAAGGTATCAAAAGAGTTCAACAAACCTGAACATGTTTAGCTCTCACGTAAGGAGTATCTCCCGTTGGAACTTTGTGCAAGACATGGAAAGAATCCGCCCTGGCGGCCACCTTTTGCACCGCAGGAGCAGGAGGCTTCACAGGCGAACAAGGCGCCGATTTCGACATTCTCTGGCCGCCGCCAAACGAGGGCATGTGACAAGCAGTCACAGAAAACTGATCGCTCCACATCAAGCAAAAACACCACTCCGCGTGTTTGATTCTACTGCCGCGTGTTCGGTTTTGCTGCCGCGCGGCTCCCGAATTCCACCTGCCTGAATCAATTACCGCAAGGTTTGTCCTGCGAAGGACCTCGACTTTGTTGCTCCAACAACAACCACGGCGGCAGCGATGAAGAACTACTAATGCGGAGGTGCTAAAGAACTCCACATGCTAAAGCAACGATCGATCGTATTAGATTTTATTCTTCTTATAGGAGCTTCTTCAACTCGAAGCTCCTCCTTTCCAGACTTTTCTTCTTCTTTCTCTTCTCTAGAGGAAAGCCTTTCTTTAAAGATTTTTTACAGCGGCACAACAAACTTTGTTTCAGTTTGCACCAAGTTCGCTGTTTCGACTAATAATAACACTGGCAATGGTTGCTCTTTTTCTTCACTGGACTCAATTTTGCAGTCGAAGAAGAACACAATCAATCCGAACTTCTCTCTCTCTCTCTCTCTCTCTCGTCTAGAGCCGAAGAGAAACAAAGAGAAAAAAAGCGCACCCGCTATATACCAGGCGCAGAAAAAGACACAAGTACCGCCAGATCGATGCACCACTAGTGCACCTACCAATGAGATAGAGATGTGCAAACAATCACACACGGATATTACACAAAGAATGACGATGTCTGCCTCCCCACCACCCCCGCTGCCCTCGATTGCCTCACGGATTTAGGTCTTCAAAGGTATGAGTGCCACACATTACTGAGCTCAAGCTTCAGTCGAAAGCCTCGTACTTAATTGCGAAGCAATCTCTAGAGATTGTCGTGCACAAGCAAAACAGCAAATAGATCGTGAAATATAATAAATCTCATTCAACGCAGCAGAAGCAACAGCGACGACCGATTGCTATGAAAGCTTTACAACTACCGGTACACGAAGAGGAGATCACCATAATCCATTAAAAAAAAAACAGTAGAAAAAGTTGAGAATTCGTGCACAGAGCTAGCGAGGAGAGTGCACACTCTTCCGCATTCTCTTCTTCACCACCGCAGCAATCAGGAGTTGATCGCAGCACACCAGCGGAAGCGGAAGAAAGAGCCATCGCTGCAAAGGAGCCGTTGGAGTGCGGCAGCATCATCGCTGCGGCAACGGTAACATGGCCGTGCCAACGTCGTTGGCCTCGTCGTCTCCAGTGTCCGTTGTGGATATAACCCGGGTATCTTGACCACAGTTAAACCAGAGTAGTGGATTCATTGTCCAGGATTCCGACCAGGTACAGCCCACTTGGTCACTCCTGTGTGACCTCACCACACTCCTCTGTAACCTTTTTCCTCCCGAAAGAATTTGTTGACAAAGTATAATAATGGAATTACATTCTACTCATTTGGAATCAGCTTTTGAGGTCTAGTACAATCATTTTCCACGTAAATTAAACTGCAGAAATAGCACTTGTCCCACTTGTGGTATGGCCCACCTACGTGCAAGGGGCTGGCCCACATGTGTCATTCGGTTACTGACTAGTTGCCTGGATTATGGTCCAGGATTCCGACCAGATTCAGACCACGGTTCACTCCTCTGAAACCTTTTTACCGCATGCCTCCGGTAACCCTTTATGGAATCCTGTTGCCAAAGCAAGGGGGTTTACATTCTAGCCCTGTGGAATCAGCTGTTATGGTCTAATACATCCATTTGTGGAGACAAATTAAACTGAAGAATGGCCCTGGTCCCACGTGTCGGTGGGCCCCACATGCTCCCACACGCCTGGCAGGATCATTCAATTATTGACTACTAGTTTTCTTGGATTCTGTTCCCCTTCGCTGTTCCCAAAAATGAATAAGAATCCCCATCACGTTCACAAACTACTCCAAAACAACGTACCCAACGTACCCAACTTCCGTTCACATGTAGCATATTGCCAACTTGCAAAGGTGTTCCCAATGTATATGAATTGAGACATATTGGTCTAATAAGTGTGTATATATATATAACTTAAGAAAAAGAAGAATAGTCAGATCCAGGGTTTTTTTTAATAATAAATTCCTAAATAAATAATAATAATTTATTATTATAAATTTTGTGATGTATTTGAAGTAGCAATCATCCAGAAGAGGATTTTAGCCATATATATATATATGGCTACCTACTAGATATGAGAATAGAAAAAAACCAGAATATTCTTGGCTACCTACTGGAACTTATCATAAAAATATGGCAATTTGGATTTATTTATTTATTTTCCTTTGAAATTTGGCGAATTTGGGCCATTTTTTTCATGAAAAAACCTTTGTATAGGTCAAAATCATGTTTTTCAGGCCACTTGATGCCCCTTGCCATGCTCTTGGTCTTGATAAAAAACAATCGATGAGTAACTGGTGCAAATTGTGTAGGAGTTATTGAATATTGAATAATTTTGTCATTGAAAATTCAATCAAATCTGAACTAAAAATTCTAGGGAAATTCAGGTAGGCTCTACCTATAATTGGAATGATGCCAATGAATAAGGTTTTATAGAGGCGATTTTGTAATTTTTAGACCTAAGGTGTGAGAGATTTTGAATTTCAAGAAATTTTATAAATAAAATTTCCATTAAAATTTTTAAAAATCATTTTTAAAATTAAATTTGGGTTTCAGACTTAGGCTAAAGACGGTGTACCAAATTTCATCGGTATGCAAAACAACACATATGCTCAATAGCACATGCCACACTAGGCTAAAAATTATACTTGTTTTTGAAGTGTTTGCATGTTATCAATAGTTTCCTTTCTACAAAAAGGAATACTAGGCTAATCTCAATGTTGGTCTAGTTCTGATTGTATTTTTTTTAATTATTTATATAATTATTTTTTTGGTGAGGGGCACAAGTTATGTAATACAAAACCTCCCCAATCTAATAAGCCCATAACCCATAATATGAAAAATCTAACTTTTGGGATAATATAGGTAATAATTTGGAGGTGTTTTTCATAACACCTTCTTAGATTGGTTGGGGTTTCCAAAAAAAAAATTGAAAATACTATATTATTCACTTGCATATATTGGTACAACAATAGAATAAACCAGTGTCAAATGACTATTTTTATCTTTTTTTATCAAAGACCTCATTGGGCCAATTATTGCTAACAAAAATTATTTTTCAAAATTCCTTAGTTATGATCTACGTCTTTGTAAATTGGTCAAAATACAATGAAAAAATAGAAAATCTTTCTATTTCAATTAATCGACAATGCCAAGAATTTATTTAACAAGAAGGTGATGGTGAACAATGTTGCTTCATGTTTATTCTACCATTGCAATGAACATTATATTTATTTTTCCATCTTGTAAATATCTTCGAAACATTAACATTTCATGATTGACAAGATTTATTGCAAGTTCATTATTACTTCATATCACAAAACATATTCAAGTTGTTGTCTTCTTCATTCAAATCTTTAAATGCTTCACATTCAATTCTAGATAATAGATGTAGGTATTGATGATATATAAATTTTCATAGTATGTATGCCATTGGCCCAAGTGTGAACATGATCATGTGGATAAAGCTCAATTGTGAAATTTGTATTTTTTGAAATTAATTTTTTAATAACAAAAATTACTCAAAATTCAATTTCTCTCATAACTTAAGATCTAAAACTAACAAAATCACTTCCATTAAATCCAACTTGTGCAGGAGCTTTCCAACAGTACCAAAAACAAGCCCCATTTTCTGGAAAAAAATTAGTTCCGATTTTTTTGGGTACAAATTTGTTCAATAATTTAATATTTTTTGCACCAAAGGTTTAAATATTACAAAACCATCTTGATGCCCACACAACATTATTTCATAAACATTGAAAATAATGGTCCCTTTTCTACCATTTATGTTGATTTTTAATTTTTTTTGCAAACCTACCAAACCCTACTACACATTGAATTATTCATTCACTCAAGATAACAAAGAAAAAAAAATGTGAACTGCCAAATCAAGCAATTTCATTGACCATAACATTTTTTCTTCATCCATTGACATTGTGTATAGTGTCCACCACCTTGCACTACCATGCAGCTTATGTGCAACAATATTGATAAGTAATTTTTCATTTACATTAATTTTTTAAATGATTAGAAATTTTTTACAAATAGGTCTTGCATGGGTCTTTTTTTAATTTAAAAACTATGTAATAATATAGGGTTTAATAGATTGGTTGTTGGGTAAATATTATAATTAATTAATTATATAATAAAAATTATTTTTTCTCAAATTTCAAATATAATTAATATAAGGAATGTGTTAATAACATGTATGGAAAAAAAATAGAAAATGTATTTTAAAATGTATAAAAAATGCATAAAAGATTTATAATTATATGTAAAGTAGTTGTTATTAGGTTCAATTAGTAAGATTGAAAGGATGGAATTTACACTAAAGGTTTGAAGTAAAGGAGGTAGCACGAATGAAATGGTATTTATTTGGTTAGGATAAGGAGTTAATGAAGGCCCAATTGCGGCATCTTTAATTTCATTTTACCCACCTCTTGATTTACCTACCAACCTAACTTGAAAAAACTTTGGATGTGAAAATATTAAATCAATCTTTTGAATATTCATCTCAAAAATTAATATGTAGATTTTAAATATTGGTATGGGTTATAATTTTAAATGGATTTTTTTATTGCATATGTTATTTCATTTTAAATATAATTTAAAATTCCAATTTTCAAGAAAATTACCTTTTTTTTTAATATTTTGATTTGGGAAATACATTCAAATATAATATTTTGTTCATGTATATACTTTCTTCAATTTCATAATTAAATGAAGGGTAGGTCGTAGGAAGGTAAATCACATGTAGGTAGGTAGGTAGGTCATAAATAATAAGCAATAAGTATCTAAATAGGTGATAATTACTATAAAAAATATTGTATTATGTAATCATCCAATTTGCAATTACATGTGACTATTTGTCATTTGCAACTATGTTTTTCAATTTTTACAATTAATAACCATTTTTTTTTAATTACTATTTTTGAGATTAGGTATGAAGCTTATAAAAATATTAATTAAAATTTCACAAATTCAATTATCTAATTATTACTAATGATTAGATAAATTGATTTCCTATTTAGTTCATAAGTTCAAAATTAATTATAAATGCTTATTAATCAGTTAAGAATTTACTAAAAGATAATTATTACTTCACTTAGTAGATTAATTAATATTTAGTTTATTATTTGATATTTATTATTTGGTAATCAAGAGTTATGGTAAATAGATAATAAACATTAGTTAATTAATAGTTATATACCTTATAAAAATATAAATTAAACTTTCATAAATTCAATTATCTAGTTATAATTAATGAGTAATTTGTAAAACATTTCCTATTTAGTTCAGCAGTTCAGAATTAATAATTAATATATATTAGTCATTTAAAAATTTAGTAAAAATTGATCAATACTTCAATTAATAATTTAATGAATATTCAATGAATTATCTGATAATTGATATTTGTTAATCTAGAGTTATGGTAAATAGATAAAAATAATTAATTAATTAATAGTTATGTAACTTATAAAAAGTACTAACTAAATTTTCACAAATTCAATTATCTATTTATTATTAATGATTTATTTAATTAATTTCTATTTAGTTCATAAGTTCAATTCATAGTTCATATATATTGATAGGTTAAAAATTTATTAAAAGTTGATTAACATTTCAAATAATAATTTAAATAATAATTAAATAATATTCAATGAATTATCTGATAATTCAAATTTATTAATCAAGAGTTATGGTTAATAAGTATTATATTAACTAATGGTTAATGAACTATTAAATAATAATTAATTATATAATCTTGAGTTAATTTATTTACTTAGTAATAATGATTAATTAAAATTCATTATATTTTTAAATGTTATTTATCGACTAAATTAATTAATAATTTCATAATTTAATAGTTAATATCGTATATTCACATAGAAGCTTCCTTCAAAGTTTTCTTGAGCTAAGTCCTCAAAAGGGTATAAATAAGAGTAGGATTCATCATTTCTTTCAATCTATTCAACACCAATTTTAAGCACAATTTTGCACCATTGTATTTTCAAATTCTTTTCATGTTCATGTTTACATATGTTAGTATAATAAAGATTTACTTTCATGTTGGTCTTACACATCTCGTGTTCTTGTTCTGTGTTTTTGTGTTCTTATTTTTGAATCACATAATCGTGTTTTGTTCCTTGTTTGGAAGTTAGATTTATACCTTTCCTTTAGCCTTTGTTTTCGTGTTTCTTCATGTCCTTGATAAAGAGTTGTAGTTAAGCGACTAACAATTAGGCTCAAATTTACACCCAACTTATTATCCTTTCACTTTAAAACTATGTTCATTCTTGGTGGTGAAGAAATTATGGAAAGAATATCTTATATGGCTATTTGGTTTAAGAGGACATTAACTTTGAATGGGGGGTGGGGTTTGGAAGTGATGCGCCATTTAAGATTATTTATGTTATTTGGTTTATGTGTGTGCAGATAATGATAGTTATAGGTGCTAATATGGTAGTGCATGATACATTACATACAATATTTGCCATTTTTTTTTTGTTAACCACCAATGTACATTATATGAAAGTTGGATGGTGAATGGAAATGATATATTTTTACATTCCCTACCAAACAACAATGGTTTGTTCAATTTTTATTTTCATTATTTATTAATTACTAAAAATGTCACTAACCTTTAATTACATACTAACCATTTACATGCATTTATTTATTTAATAATGACTTGTTATTCTACTTACTTATTGGACTTATTATTTACAAAATATGTGTTATGGGCTTGAGAATTTTGAAGACAAATGATGAGAAGACAAACCTTATAAATCTAAATCCAAACATGGAACATAGAAACCAAGACAAAACACAATAGGCTAAAAACAATAACATAAAGTGTGTAAACAAAAATGTAAACACAAGAGGAACATGACAAAAAATATGGGATAAAATTGTACTTCAAATTGATGTTGAATAAATTGAATGTAATACATTTTGAAAAATTGTGTCTATTAAAACCACATTACCATGCAACTAAAGTTCGAAAAATGATTTGTATACAACTATTGTGCAAGTATCCTTTAGGGAGTACGACTATTGTGCAAGTATCCTTTACGGATTACAATTATTGTGCAATTATCCCCTTGGAAATACAAGGTATTAATAAATAAATTACCACGTTAGAAAATCAATTAATCGTATTATAGTTGCAAGTGAGTTGAAAATGGGTTTTATTTACAATTATTTATACACATCGTACTTACATACGTACTCAACTATGTTTGACTTTTTGAAGAATTGCATTGGAACTATGTGTGCCAACTATTTTAAAAATGTTATAAATGTGTCACTAAAACAATAACTATGTTGCAACTAGTGTACAATGTGCATACATGTGATCATGCCACATGTCCACATTTCCATCACCTGTTATCGGATACATTTATAACTAATTTTTGACTATGATTCCCACTGATACAATTGGTAAAGCCATTAATGTAGTAATACTAAAATATTATTGTTCAACTATGTTATGACTATAGTGCAACTACTTATAATTTAATAAAGATACATATTAATATGTAATTTTTTAATAAAGAATCATTGTTTTAATAATTTGACTATTAAATATTAATTATGTTGAGTAAAATTATTTATTATGAACTTATTGATTTTACTAATAATATACTAATAATATAAATAAATAAATGCAATTCATATAATTAATTTTACATTAACTAACAAACTAATTACTTATTAAATAATAATTACATAAATATTTATCCAAGTTGGGAATATTTCATAATGAATTATATCAATTATTTATTATAATTATTAATTAATTAATAATTACCAAATCATTAACTATGTATATTGATTAACTAATGAATTATTTGGATACATATAATTAATTTAGATGTGAAATTAAAAGGAATGTTTATATTATATTAAAAATTCAATTAAATGTACATATGGATATGCTTATTTATACCTTGATGTTTTCTATCCAATTTAATATTTAATAATGAATTATTTTCAAAAAAATATTAATTAATATGTAATTTATTTAATTGTTATGAACTAATTAATTAAACTGATAATTAATTACTATGAATTATAATAAATTTGATTCATATAATTAGTTTATTAATTAATTAAAATAATTGTAAAAATCCTAAAATTTCAAATGATAAGGGACTAATTATATGAATTTAAATAATAATCTTTTAATTTGAAGTAAAATAATTAATCATTTGAAATAATTAAGAAACAAATTAGATTGATTAATTTAAATATTTTTAAAATTTTTAATTAATAGAAATAATGAACTAAATAATTATTTGAATTAGAATAACTAATTCAAATAACTAGTTTGTTGGTTAATTAATTCAAATAATCTATAAAAATACATAATTATCACATATTTAATTGAATTTTTTTTTTTTAGATGATGATATATCATAAAATCAAATAAATTCTTTTGATAATTAATTATCTAAAATTTTAAATTCAAATAAATATTTCAAATAATTAAATATCAAATAATTAATTCACATATTTAATTATCATATAATCACTAATTTAATTGTAGATTTTATATAATGAAAAACAAACACAAAACATGTGGGATTTTTTTTTATAGTTGCAATTCAGTTTGTAACTAAAGAACAATTAAAAAATTTAACCCATATAATTTGTTTTTGAATCCCATGTTACAAACTATATAAAAAAGGTGTGTTCTCTTATGTTTTCACACTAAAATACATGTGCCATTTTGGAATGATTTGAAAAAGCTTCAACTTAAAGGCAAAACATTAAATAAAAAATTAATATTTTCATGGCTAGTTTTTAGTTTATTTAGTCTTGTGTTTTCCTACTTGCTTACCTACTTAGGTAAGTAAATAAGTCCTATTTTTGTATGTACCTATTCAGGTAGGTAGGTCGTAAGTAAGTACATAGGTATGTAGGTTTTAAAACCTACCAAGCTATCTATTTATGGTTATGTATGACCTATTTAACTACTAAAATAATTAATATGTCATGTGACAATTTTTTATTGTGCCGTGTGTCACAATATTAAACAAGATTTATAATGCACAATGGAGATCAATATATTTCTTTAAAAATGATTTTTATGTCCAAAAATTTTCATAGTGCCATATATCATATTTCAATGAATGGATGACAATTAATGATGTCAACATGACATCATGAGTGCAGTTATATTGGAGTTGCATAATAGTCGAAAATGAATTATTTTGACAAAGTTGCAATTGAGTTGTAATGAGTTACACCATATATAAAATGAGTTGCAACTGTGCAATTCATGCAACTTGTCTATTAACACTCATAACATATAAATACAATGAGTTGTAAGGCTAGTTGTAAAACACCCCTTTTTCTCATAGTGATAAAAAGTTCTACCTCTATTTATATTCCTTTGGGGACCTAGTTAACAAAAGCTTCCATGGGGGTTTCCATATGCCCATTGACTAAACTCTTTTTTGAAAATTTTATTAAATTGTAAATGATTTATGAATTAACTTGTAATAAATCAAAAGTGAATTATGAATTGATTAAAAGTGAATTATGAATTAACTATGAATGGACTACGAATTCATGGACAAAAATCTATGTAAATGAATTCCATTCATCATGTGATCATATTGCATGTTGGCATTTGTAACATCACCTCCCCTTTTAACAATGGATTCCACAAGGAGTGGCCTTGGGCTTGTTTGGATATCATCAATGTTTTTTTTTCATTTCTACATGGCTTTCAATAGGTTTTTAGTTAGTTCCCAAGTGCATTTACTCACATCATATCCACGCCAATGAATGAGGTATTGGAGTTGACAATTTGATACTTTGAATCAAAAACATCCTTCACTTGTAATTTTGTTTACGATCAACCTCAATAGGTGGGGGTGGTTCACAAACCTTTCCTAGGATGGTAGTTGCATGGTAATGTTTTTACAAGGAACATGAAACAATCGATGAATTTTCATGGCATTTGGAAATTTGAATTCGGAAGCCACATCATTGTTTTTTTTGTGATAATGAATGGACCAAACTTTTGATAATCAAATTTTTTAAAGGTTGCATTGTTTTGATAATTTGTTATTGAAACCATATTTGATTGCCAACTTTGAATCTTGGTTGTTCCTTGGGTTCATCAACATTTTCCTCATATTAACTTTGTGTTTTTTCAAGGTTACATACAAGAAATGTTCAAACGTTCACTAACCACAAATATATCAAATTTAGGATGTCAATCATGATTTGTAAAAAAGGTTGCTTGCTATGTTGATTAGTGAATTGTGTTGTTATAAACAAACTTTGCCTTGGACAAAAAATTTAACCAATTATTTTGATGATAATTGGTTGTGCAATGTAAATACCACTCCAAGACTTGATTGACTCATTCTATTTGCCCATCCATCTAGGGGTGGAAAATTAACAACAATTTCACTTTCACACCTAATAGTTCAAAGGACTTCTTCTAAAACTTGGACACAAAATGGGGTCCACGATCATAAATGATATCCTTAAAAAAACCATAATCAAGAAATAATTTGACTTTCCCTTTGTTAGTTATGTTTTTTAGTAAAGGGAATCAAATAAGCAATATTTGCCAAACAATCCACCACCACCAAAATGGAGTCATATGAATTGGAGAATGGAAGGTTTGTGATGAATTTATGGAAATTGAAGACTGTGGTGATGAAGGAATTGGTAATGGCTCAAGGAATTTAAATGGGCAATGGCGAGGATTTTTTATTCATGCACAAACATCACATGACCCAACAAACTCCACATATTTTCAAAGTTGTGACCATTAATAATCTTGAAAAATTAACTCCATTGTCATGTTGAATCCAAAGTGGTTTGCATTTAAAACATCAGCTTGACTTAGAATATTTGGAATCAAGCAAGGCCATCAAATACATGCAAAAGTCCATCATGATATAACAAACCATTTCGAAACTTGAATGAACCATAATTATTAGAAAAATCTGGAACTTGATTTCTTAATCAAAATTTGATGTCAACAACAAAAGGATCCCACTCCAAATCTTAATGAATTTGACAAAAAAAGGATTTGTCATCAAAAGTTATTTGTAATGCTTACAATTCAAGATGTTCGGGCTTGAGGACAACATCATATTGTTGGTCATAAATTTCATCTCCATTTTTAAGTGCAAGGTATGAGTGATAGGATAATGAATATGGTTTTTGTTGTTGGTGCCTAGGATGATATGTGATGACAAACCAAAATTGAGAACAAAATAACGTCCATTGAACTTGGCGTCAATTCAAAACATAAACAATTAAAAAATACTAGAATACACAATGATTTCATGTTGAACTTGGAATAAATGATGCCATTCCTTAAAAACATACATGATAGCTAAAAAATCCTTATCATGAATCACAAAGTTTATTTTGACAAGAAAAGAAAGTTGTCACTTTAAAGTTGTAAAAGTATGACACCTAATGCAAAATCAAAATCATTTGTTTAAATAACATGAATGGTTTAAAAGGGTATGCATGAATAAAAAATGGGGTAGTCATGAAATGAGGATGTCATTGATGTAACAACCCATAAAATCATCTAAATATTCACAGAAAACATTGTTCATGAAGTGTTGAAAAATGGCATGTGCATTGACAAAGTCGAAAAACATCACAATGTATTTGAAATGGTCATAACAAGTTTGAAAAAAATCTTTCGTTCATCACCTTCCTAAATACACACCATGTTATATGCAACATGTAAATCAACTTTGGTGAAAACTTTATCATGATTTAATTGATCCAACAACCTTGATATTAAAAGTACTTAGTTCATAGAAGCTTCCATATGCCTACCAACTAAAGAACATTTTTGATAGCTTTTTTAACTGTAAGTGAACTATGAGTTAACTAAGAATGAATCAATGGTGAACTATTAGTGAGTTATGAGTTAACTATAAATGAACTTTGAGTTGATTAAGAATGAACTAATAGTGAATTAAGAATTACAAATTATCAAAAATAAAACTACGAGTTAACTATAAGTGGACTATAAAACAATTATGAATGGACTACAAAATCATGGATGGAAATTGAATGAATTTCATACATCATGTGATCATGTTTGATATTGGTGTTTGTGATAATAGGTTACCAAAACGAAAGCCATTGTTAAGCCAATTGGGGTTCTTTCACAATGTTCAGGACAAAATTAACACATAATGTTAAACATGTGGGTTTTTGATTTGTCACCATGACTAACATTCATGGAGTGGTCAATGTGCATGATTTTCAACATGGGAAATATTTCACTAGGTTTTGGTTTTTCCTTCCCTCGCCTTACTGCATTCACATGCCTACCTTTTTATTTGAGTAAGGCTTATTCTTCTTCAAAATGCCAAGTACTAACAACCCTTAATTCAATTGAACAAAAAATTTATGCTTCAATATCCTTCCTTTTTATTTCATGTTGTGTTTTCCTACTTAAAACCTCCCTTAGTTTCAAATTGCAATTCACAAAGTTCAAGCTCCATAATTAGACATCTCATTATGCTTAAATGCATTTAATCTCCTCTTTATTCTTTTCTTTTATTCCACTACTTCAACTTAGTTACAACAACCAAGATCAAACATTCACATATGCAATTTCCAACAACTACCCAAACTACTTGTATTACGTGCCCATAACTTTTATCCCCATGATTTATTAAATAGCCAAAATGCCAAAGCTTAACTCCAAAATTACAAGCTCAAATCTATCTCTATTTTAAAAAGAACTTGCATTCCCCTTTTCCTTCCCTTACACTCACCCAAAACAAAAGTTCAAAAAGAAAAACTAAAGTGCACTACAATTTATGTGCTAATCTAATTAAAGCCTCTATACATTCTACTTTGTCACCCCAAAAGCTCCATTATCTCCACCATTGTCTTGCAACTCCACCACTATGTCTTCTTTAACACCATTTTACAAAAAGAGCACAAGTTTCACTCCTTACATTCAAAAACTTCCAAACAAAAGCTTTTAGAATAATCCTTTCACATCATTTTTCAAATGTTATCGCCTAGTTCTACTCCCTTGTCAATCACTTACTTATTGTTGATGAAAGTTCAGTTGGGTCACAATAAGTTATACCTTAACTAACCATCAGCAAATTGGCATGCATCCACAAGGCCCTCCCTTACTTTTGTATCACTTTTGATAAAACCCATTATATCCATTGATATATATATAAGAACACAAACTTTAATTGTTGGCAATCTTTGATGGTTAATTATGACCTAATGAAATCCTATATTGGTCCTCATGGACTTTTACATAATTGATATCTGATCTATTATTTACTCAAGTACATACCCAAGAGCTAGTGATATATGATTCTTTTATGTCTAAATACAAGCTACAACAAGGCATTTAGCAAGTTTCCATTGGTTGGCTTTTTTTTGGTTTCCCCCCCAATTTTGTGATATTATCAAATAGAAGGTCATCCATAAGAAAAAATAGCCAAATTTGGCTATAAAGGAACTATGAAAAAGAAAATTGAAACTTTTTTTATGCATTATTGGATACAATATTGTTTGGCAATTTTTTTTTAAAAACATTTCAGAATTGTTTGATTCAAAATTGCAAAATTCAATTATTTTTTGCATTTTATTATTTATAGGTCCCCCCTACTGGTGAATGTTTTCCAAAATAATTAGGAGTCCATGTTCTCCACTGAAGGGTTTTTTTTTTTTCAAAATTTCTCAAGTAGGTCCATTAACAAGGATCCTAATCATTAATTAACATTAAATGGTGATTGTCCTTTGTGAGATGTAACATTTTTACAAAAGTGTTGCTACCTAAGAAGTGCCTAGGTCTAGATGCAGCTAATTACAAATTTTAGTTCAAAAAATGGTGAAAAAATCCATAAACATCACAAAATTTTCATGATTTTTTCATTTTCTGAAAAAAATTCACCAAGTTGCGAAAAATGATAAAAAAAACAACTAATCTTCACACTCCTTAACTACATAAATGGCTTGCTACATCCCACTACGAGGCTCAAGGTAATTAATACCTAGTCAGTCCATAGCCCTTTGTTGGCTAAATTGATAGTTAATACTTGTCTATAGACCTTTGGTGGAGGATTCATGCTATACGAGTAGCTCCACCGATAACAAGAAATTGTCTTGCATTATATACTTTGGATGAAGCACAACCATTTCATGGTGGAGAAGGTCAGTATTGTGAGTAAATGTGCAAAAGATCCAATGCTTGTACAAGGGATTGAATGCTAAAAGGATTCTCCTTCATTGGTTGGCCCAAGTGGTTGCATTCAAATAATCTCGGGTTATTGCGTCTTATTTTTCATGTTTATGAGTGGCAATTGGGAAACAATTATCGTATTATTTAATATATGATAAATACTCATAGAGGGCCAAATAAGGGGCATGGGTGGAGCCATTCTAACCTAAGGCTGCAACTTCTTATAGTCGAAAAAATGGCTCCCTATGTATCAAATGCTGCTGGAACCTTAAACTGAAATTGTGTACCAATCTTCTCATCAAGTTGGGCTTATATTTCATGGAAATGTGCTTGGCAAGTCAAGTGGTGGGTGCTGCAACCGGAGAGAATAGAAGAGCCCATGAAGTTAGTATGGAATTAAGGGATGCAAAGTCCATCATTCACATATTTGGACCGCAGGCTGGGCAGTCGCAAGTATTTGCCTAAGTCCAAATCCTTGTATTCGTCTTCATGTGTGATTGATGGAAAGAGTGAGGCAAACACTTAGCATTTTGTCAATCACAAACTGCAAGCCAGGCTCTGGTTGAATGTGCACGCATTCTGCCACTAAAATATATGAATGGATGCGTTTTTAGGCCTTCTATTTTTTTAGGAATACTCTGGAACAACATAAGCCCAAACTTGGAGTCTTCAATGATTCCTAGGTCCATGATTCAACATTTCCCTTTCTATGATTGACTCTGTAACCGATGTCATCAACTGATCTTTTCAATCTCTAAGACTTTTGTGCAAGGGTAATTTGAGATGCTAATAAGTCTTGAAGCAGACTTGCAAGACTCAGGGATGTGCAGCTTGTTCCAATGTTTCATTCACTACTGGGCTCTAATTAAGACTTTGACCATAAAATCTTTAGAATTTGTGTCCAGTGTGGATCCATCCATTTCTAGATCAAGTTACAACCAGGGATATAACACACATAAGCTATTAAAATCAAATCTGAGGGTGGTATATTTTTTCAAACATAGGTGAAGACTGCATGCAGTCTGTTTATGAGACATTCTGCATTTGTTTTTGGAACTAGCTTCAAGGGTTACTCTCTAGTATCTGACCTTGCAAATTATTAGTTTATGCTCGGAATTATTAATCATATTCTTGGATATGAGTTAGACGGGTCAAGAGACAGAGAGGTTGAGTGAGTGAGTATGCCCATAAACTTTGCTTATCAAAGCTAAACCTTGGACCAATTTGGAAGAAGCAAGAGAAGGGGTAGAAAATCTGAGAGCTCATCTATGTGTGCTAGAATAAGATGTGTTTTCCCCCTAAAAGAAATCCTGAAGCTAATTTCCTGAAAAAATTCACTGGTGTGAAATCTAGGCATGCAAGAATGAAAGCCTTTACAATCCAGAAACATGACAAGTGTTCAAGGCACTTGGGAATTTTTCCACATACACTATGTTCAAAATATGCATTTAGCATTGCACTGCCAATAACAAATGAAATTGCTTTGCCTTTTGTTGGCCTTGCCTACCAAGGGAAGGATATTGTGTTTAGAATCAGTATGGAGTATTGTAGCTTAAGGGATTTCAGCCCCTAGGTAATAGGTCTATTTTTTATAGGAGGATTTTTGAAAGATGATATTTTGGCTTGTGTTGAAACTTAAGATTACTCATAGAGTTATGATATCTTGAAGGATTTTGATTTTGTTTTAGAGGTTTTTTTGAAAATTATATTTTTGTATGGTAAAATATTTGAGTTTTCATAATTCTTTTTTTGCCTTAAGATACTTTTTTAATGTAAATGGCAAGGCCACAGTGTGACACACCCCTTGTTAAATTAAGGAGATGAAATACACTCCTGATACTGGCCTGAATGTAGATTTAACTAGAAAAAGGTTAATTGTTTATTGGAGAGCTCTGCCATTCACAATATGAATTTAGCCTCTCTTTCTTTTTGTATAATATTTACATTCTTGATTGCAACTAAGCTAAGGTAAAGCATAATGTTTCTCTGTAGACAATGCCACCTTGAATCGTTTTTTTGCCCTCATTACTTACTCCCTTTTATAACCTAGAATTGCTTGGAAAGTAGGAATATCTAAATCGTTCTTTTAAAGCCTTCATTATTTACTCTCTTTTATAACCTGGAATTGCTTGAAAAATAGGAATATCTTAAATGGGCAGCCAACCTCCTAAAAAAAACAATGTACATAGATTGGAAGAGTAAAGGCATAAGTTCGTAGCCTGCTTGGGCCTGAAAATAGGTATCTACTCCTTTCCCAAAGAACCGTACATGATAATTGCTCGTCATACGGCTCTGTTCTAAAAATTTTAAGTCCCATTTCCTTTAACCAACACCACACCTAGGTCTTCGAACCCCTAAAGCCTCACATGGATGTTTCAGTGTTGATGATCAGTACAGAGTGAGAAAAAATAAAATAAAAATCAGCCTCCTCTCAAAATAATTGTGATGTTAATGAAAAAATGTTGCAACCCTACTTGAAGAGAGTGTGAGGATGAAACTCACACTCTCGAAATGGGGACTTGGGAGTCCTTGGGGACTCCCAAAATTTCAAAGTTCAATTGCAGGGGTCAAAACACCTCGCATTGGGGTGTTTTTTATATCATTGGAAAGCTATCGAAGTTTAGATGTCGAAAATGGGCTCGCATGGGCCATTTGGACATTTGTAGCACACGTATGGCAAAAAGAAGGGTCGCGAGTCGAACTGGCAGTTTGACTCTTGACCACTAAAAGTCGAGAATCGACCCAACCCTAGTGTGTGCAGGTGGAGTGCGATACATCATTAGAAAGCTCTCGAGGATAGCTACAAGTTTGCATCATACCTCATCCCAATCGAAGGTCTAAACAAAGAGCTATGACCTCACAAAGTCCCGAGAGTTCAAACCGGTATAGTTTCGAGACTCTTCCTTGGGAGTCCTGGGACAAAAAACCATTCGGATGTAGGTGTCATGGAGAGATGCAAAAAATACTATATGGGGGAAGGTGGTGGCTTCCCCCGAATTCGGACTGTGGTGAGTTTTGTGAGTCCAGAGTTGCTCGTGGCTTGTCCTAGCACTAAAAGTGCTCTAGAAAGTGAACTAACCAACTTGTTGGTTGGTTTGATGCAGGTTCGAGTAAGTAACTAAAGCTTGTCACTCTTCCTAGTCCCATCCCGAAGCTTTAGCACACCCCTCTAACCCTTTTAGTGCTGAGAGCTGGGAGCATGCTTCAAGTTCTTCACAATTTTGTTGTTTGAATAACTTAGACCCATCTTCGATCTAATTAGGAACTTGGGAGCATGTCAAAAAATACAAGTGTTAGGCCAATCTGTGTACATAGTGCATTTGCACTAGGGAGTCTAACTGCACAACAATTCAAACCAATCACACTTCATTACATATCATATGTACACTTGATTTTTGTATGCCTCTTCATCTATATTTGCTTTTGTCAGGAACTCCAATCTAAGTGTCCTAAGCTCTATGCTAGTAGGAAAACTAACAAGGGTCCCACCTTCTCCATTGATTATATGTAAATCCTTGGAGTGTGTGAGGATTATTTTTTGTGTCGAGGATTTATGTTTGTTGGCAAAGGTAAATATAGTAGACCAACAAATATGGTAGTTGACAATAGTTCAAATTTGATAAAGATTGTCACAATATCTATAGTAGGACATAAAACCTCTTATGACGTTCGTAAACCAATTGATAATGTCTTTGTTGTTAATGTTCGTCAAGCGGGCCACGTAGGTTAAATGGGCCACCTTTCTTCTAGCTAATTATACCTTGGTCTTGAACCTTTAAAATACCTCCTTTGTAGATGCTAGGATAAGGGTGTGGCTTTGGAAAAAATAGAGATTTTTTAAAAACTAGTTTTAAAGTTGTTTGCTTGGACCTGATTTGCTCATACGACATCAATAGCAATCTATTGTTTACAATAGTTCTGAGTACGTGAATGTGCTTTGCGCTTTGCTATCCCAGTGAATTAGGCTTGTTATGCTTGCCTTTTAAATTAATGTTTACCATTATCGGTGAATTTTTTTTCTTAGAATTAAAATGATTATCCCTGTTTGATAGGTTTACATTTATCCCTGAATATCGAGTATCATTTCCTTTCCTACCATCCTTGTAGCTGCCATCTGTAATTTGCACATGTGTGCATGCACCCTTGGATAAGACAAGAAATTATTTCTCAGAGCAACCCTCCCTAGTTCCAAACCTAGGAACACACTTTCCCGTATGAGCATTCAATATATGTATAGGTTTGGGGAAGAGTTACAAGGTATCTACTTAGGATATCTCCTTAATCTTAAATAGGTCGTCCAATGGATTTGTAATTTTGTGTTGTGCTGACACATTAGGCTACCTTTTTTCAAAAGCGTCACGGGGACTACTCAATTTAGATCCATCCAGAAGGGTTTACTACACAAGGCCTTTAAGAGGATACTAGCTCTTGCAGAAGGTTAAGGCTAGCGAATGTCAGATGTAAAGCTTCGCACTTCATTAAAATCATATTAGCATATTCCCCTAAAAAAGAAAGAACAAAACTCATTGAAGAATATTCCACATTATAGGCCACGATTAATTCAACTTCAGGTAAATCAAAGGGAGTTCGATTAATTTTTGTTAAACAAGAGATGAAAAACATAATAAATATAGGAAACAAAGGAATGCCAAACCATATTTGCTTTTGCGTTAATACAATCTCATTGAAATTGCAAGAACCTACATATATTAGTTTAGTAATAATAATAAGACCAATAGAAACTTCATAAGAAACCATTTGAACTGTAAATTGTAATGCTCCTAAAAAAACATATTTAGAATTACTAGACCAACCCATCGTAATGATCACATAAACACCTAGGGAAGATATAACAAATAAATAAAGTATACCTACATTTGAATCCGACAATACCATACCATAATCAAAAGTAAGGGTTGATAATTGATTTTTTCACCCTCCAAACCATATGTGGTAATTCCTTGTCATATAGCTCTCCACCATTGATTTATTGAAGTGCATAAAAAATAAAAAATAAAAAATAAAATTATACATATAATTTTATGCAATTCACCAAGTTTTTATTAAATGAGGTCATAGTAGCATTTGAGTGTTTGTTATGATCAACCAGTCCCCTTGGAAAAGTTCAAGCATAATTGGCTTTGCCACATTTGTAATGAGGAAAAGGCCACATTTTCTACCATCAAATCATGACTGTCGCCTTTCAATACTTAACTTAGTTGGTCTCCCTTTTCACTTACTACAACAATTCCATTGACCCTTTCCCTAAAGAGTGGGGCGATCCTATGATTGTGTCTTTGACTTTTCTTTTCACCCATGTGTTGAGGTAAGATGTCCGCATGGTTTTATTTTCTCTTATTGAAAATATTCCTAAAAAAAGTATATATATGTATTTTTTCGTCTTCAGCCTTTGTTATACCTATCAAAAGAATTGATTATGAGACTAAGTTGTTACCCGTTGGCTTGGTAAATGTTGTTGTTCGATGGTTACATGATTTAGATTTGTTAACCTTATCAACCCCAACAATATCTTTTGAGTTGTTCTTACAAATGGGTTTCTTGTGACTTGATTTCCCAAATGTTTTTTTACATGCATTGCATCAATGCTACCTCTGGGTGATTTACTCCATTGACGCAGATTAGAGATCAAACATTGGGACATGCCCCATAGCGATGTAGGTACCTTACACGGCACATGGTATAACAACCCAAGCAATCAAACTTAACATAAATTATTGGAGCCATTGTAATAATAAATAAATTTGCACTACTTGGTAAATTGGGTTTTTTTATCATTAATTTAAAACCATATGCTAAAGGTTGTAACAATCCAAACAATCCCACTACATTAGGACCTTGTCTATGTTGCATGGAAGCCATTACTTTACGTTCAACTAAAACAAAAAAGGCTACTCCTATTAAAAGGGGTATTATTATTCCAAGTATTCTTGCTAAAATATCAATGATATACAATTTCATTTTGTTGACTTTTTAAAAAAATCTTGTTCCATGTTAAAAGTATATATATATATATTTCTGCTAGCTTTAGAAAAACATGGGTTGTGGACGACAAACTAACAAGGTGAGACTACCTTATAGGTGACTAGAAGGTAAACTTTTGAAGGTAGCCTAAATAAGTAATGGCATTCCTCAAAGAAAGTTGTAAAATGTTATAAGACTTTTGAACATGACATGTTATTGGCTATAGTCAGAAAATAAACATCCACTTGTAGCACAAAAAAAAGAAAAAAAGAAAAAAATTGCTGTGAGAGAAAAAAAAATCGTCAAGTTCAAGAAGTGTAGACACACTTGCGCAAATTACAGATGACAAACGTAGATTTAACTAGAAAAAAATTAATTGTTTATTGTAGAGCTATTCCATTCACAATAAGAATTTAGCCCCTCTTTCTTTTTGTATAATATTTACATTCTTAATTGCAACTAATCTGAGGTGGAGAATCCACACTTACTCGAGTAGCACCACCTGGATTTTTCCTTTCGTTTTTCAGGTCCATTACCTGCCTAAAGAAACCTGTTTTCATCAAGTGGGATGTTCTGCAGTAGAAGGTTACCAGCCAGGCTAGACTGGGATCTTCTGACCAGCTGAAGGTACCAGCCAGCATGTCACTATTTCTAAAAAGTGAAAAAATCCCAGCGCTTCTTGAAGTAGGAAAAGGGCCTGAGTACAGGACCTTCAGTGACTTTCGACCTCTTCCCTCCACCTACCGGCCTAGGGCACAGATCTCAAATCACGGAAAGGCCTGTACTGAGGCCCTTCTCCTATACCTACAGCCCTATGGTGGGGGTTAAAATAAGGGGCCTAAGACAAGAAGGTAGCCAAGCCTGGCCATATCTGGTGACACCCTCCTCAAAAAGTCAGTTTTTTTGTCATAATTTGGTGAATTCTTTTATTAAAAAGATATAATTTGCAACACCCTTTTTATAAAACTGTGTTACCTTTTTGACCATTTTCCACCCAAAAAAAATAATCACTGATCAGGAGGTGTCGGAGAGGCAGGTTCATATGCGTAGTAGATTGGAGGGATCTTATGATTACTTACCTGCACATGTGAGTAGGCTTCAAAGATCCCTCCCCATCTTAAGGAGTAGTCATAAATAAGCCTCCTCCTCTCTTAAAAGGATATTCAGGGATACGTTGTGTGCCTTCCAAATACACTTCGGAAATTTCTCATGGTACTTTATGAGTCAGATCAAGGAAGGAGGCCATTGAGTGTCAAACCTACCTTACTCTGCACCAATGCTCTTGGGATGAGTCTATTGTTGAGACTAAGAGACCCTAAAGAAGGCCTTGTGTCCCTGGCTAAGTGGGACTGCAATGAGCCAGCCTATTAGCGAAATTTTGAGGAATTTTTAAAAATGATTATTCAAAAATGAAATTATTTTAGAGGTTTTCAGTCACCTGAAGTGAGGGAAAAGAAAAAGGTCCAAAACATCAGATTTTCTATATTTGGTTTTGCAGTTTGTGTAGCCAAAAATATAGAAGGATGAATAAAGATTTGGACTTCATATCTGGTCTATAGCCATATTGGCAAAATTTTCCTAAGGTTGATTGCCACTTTCTCTACTCGTTCCTATGGATGATTGCCACTTTTTGGCTTGGCCACAAACAAAAAAATTCCTGAAAAGAAGCCCATTGCTGAGGTATATTGCGATTTGCAAGCGCCGCTGAAACTTGACTAGCGATTCATGTAGAGCCCACCTGCTGAAAGAAAGCTTCTCACACATTTCTCACACGTTTCTCATGGCTTTACGCAAGAGGCCAGGTATTTGCCTATGCGGACTTTCATGATCACCAAACCATGCTCTCTCTCTCTCTCTCTCTCTGCGCTCAAGCATTCCGGATGTTCCTTCACGAAATTCCTCCCCAAAAAAAGAGTGTGAATTTTGGATTTGTTTTTTAATGGACTGCTTCGCAAGAGTTCTCCATTGCTTACCATACAACTTCCCCTCCTCAATCTCCAGCGTCTGATCCTCAACTACTTACAAGAAAAGCCCAGCCACAGTGAACCAGCACCCACCAGTCCACCATGAAGGATGAATGGTCAGTAGTCAGGAAACAGTTTTCTGTTGGGTTCCAGTTCCTTAGATAACCATAGTGGTTAGCTCAGTTGCTTTTCTTCCTACCTACCTACTGACAACCCAGAAGCAGGTTGTTAGTAGGTAGGTAATAAAAACAGCCATTAACTATGTATAAATGATCTACTTACCTAGTAGTTACCTATTTTCCTACCTATGTCTACCTATATATCATACCTATTTCCTACAGAATTGGTTACCAAGGTGAAACCAAATATTAACTCAGTTGAGGTTCATCCAATGGACATCCAATGGATGGTGCGCTGGTGGGTGCTGGTTCACTGTACTGTGGCCGAAAAGCCCCACCATGCGCCAACGGGAACAAAGGACTAGGGACCCTCTTCCCCTCCTTCCACGAACTCACCAAGTTCTCATCTCTTTGTTAGTTCTGCACCGTCGGATGTGAACAAGACACCTAACCGGACTAAACTCGACCATCGGATTGTGAAACGGCCCACAATGGGGGCTTGGTGGAAATGGAAATGAAGCAGGAAGGGACGAGAGAAAGCGTGTGTTCAGCAGAAAAAACAAAGCAGCAGCGTTCAACACACGAGCTACTTCTTGTTGCAAGTCGAAGGGCCATCCGGCGGTAAAGTCGCAATTGGAAACAGGGATTCATAAAGATTAATAAGTAGAAGTGCCGAGTGTTTGATTCGGAGAAAAAATTTGGCTCAAACTTGGGAAGCTTTAGAGGTCTACTCGGGATATCCTTCTTGTTGTAGCGAAGGTCCGTGAAGCATTTGAGAAGGACAAGAACAAGAAGAACAAGAAAATCTCAAGCAAGCAAGCAAGCAGACAGCCATGAGTTATTACAACACAGGGGCACCTCCTGTGAATGTGCCACCTCCTCAGGGATACGGTGAGGTTTTCTCCATGCTTATTATTCTTACCAGCTTTGTGTTCTTCGTTTTGATTTTGCCTTCCAGCTTCTCCCTGTTTGTTTGATTTCCGCTGTTCAGTCTCTCATGCATGCTGCTCCTCTGTTTTTCCATGTTAGAAATATTTTCCCGAGCGTTCGGACTGCTTTGTTTTGCCCTCGAAATGTGTTTAGTGAGCATGGCTCTCTGTGCTTCTTTGAATGGTCAAGTCAATTTGCATGTGTACACCGGATGCCACTCACTGTTACTTTCAGTTCAGGTCATGCCAGGGTCATGCCTGCATGACCGTGTATCTCTCTGTCATTTTGCTCTGACCGACTAACTGCTGTGATCCTAGACATGATCACTATTCCACAAAAGTGGGTTACAACAAGCACCCATTACTGAAAGCTGTGAACTCCCCAAAATCCCCCCCTAAAATCTCTTATTGGAAAATTGAAATTGGACAAGCTCCCCCTTTGTTAACTGACATATGCAAAACTTCAATGACTTTTGAGTAGTGTATTATTTCCTTTAGCACATGGAGACCAGTTTTGACTCTCCTTTTCCATTTTGTTTGTAGCTAGTTTAGTGTTGGGATGTATGTTGGATGGGCCATATATGATGTCTCTCTGGAATCCAGGACCTGATTGATTGTACATTTCTTTTTGCAGGTTATCCTCCGCAAGGGTACCCCCCTCAAGGCTATCCACAACCAGGATATCCACAACAGGGATATCCACAACAGGGACAGTATCCTCCACCACAGGGAGTATATCCACAACAGCAATATGACCAGTCAAGTGGTCCATCCTTTATAGAATGCTGGTGAGAATTTAGCCTGCAACTGAGAGAGAGAGGGAGAGGAAAAGAGATGAAAGAGGAACATTTGTACATATCTGGGTTACTTTATGACAAAATTGTCTCTATATCATTCCCTGCTTGGTTTTCCAAGGGTGGATGCTTGAGCAGGCAACAAATGGTTTTGTTGGCTGCTTATAGTTTTGGTTGAGAAACAAGAATGTAGCTGCATGCTCCTTGAAGAGAAACTACCCTATCTTCATGAAGCACAAAGGGAGGGACCAAGCACAGAAATTATCTGATTGCATAAGGCCATAATTCTTTGGGTTGGTGGTTTGGTTGCAAACACACCAAATTTGCCAAGGCTTCCTTCATTGCTATTGTTACTGTTGCTCATAAGTTGGAAGGATAGACAGACCAAAGAGCTTTGAATAACATGGTTGGAGCAGGTTTGTCTCAAGCTAATTAGCAAGAAATGCATGAAGAGGTGTTTTTTGTACTTGAGAAGGTATTTCATTTCTAATGTTGGGTTCTTTTTATGTCAATGCAGCCTGGCAGCCTTGTGTTGCTGCTGTGTATTGGAGACGTGCTTCTGAGTTGGTTTTGAATGTTGCCTCCTTGAAGCATACACTCAAAAGCAAATAATGTGTGAATAGCCCCCCTCCTTTCCAGAAGTCACTGGTATTCACTTGACTCTGGTTCTACTACCTTGACCAAAAGCCATGGCAACTCTTCCAAAACTACTCAATCTAGTCAGGGTAAGGGAGTTGAAATCAGTGTAGAATATTTTTGAGCCACCTTCTGCATTATTATTTCTGTTTTTTATACTACAGACATTTATGGCCTATTTTTTTTACTTTGTGTGCCGTTCCATAAAATCAGTATAGGTATTTTATGGGTACAATGTTTCTTAGATATGAGACGCTTCCTCTGTCTTATGTTAGGTGCTTCTGTCTAAATTCTGGTATTGTTCCCTGATTGACATTTTCTGAGTAAAGAACCCAGACAGTCTTGTTTGCAAGCTTGGAGAGTGTTATAGTCTCAAGGGTGTGAGGATCTAGCTTATGTAGTAATACTTGGATAGTACATTACTCAGTACTACAGTTGGGTGAGGTATCAAAACACAGTTGTTATTTCTATTACATTCCCTTGTAGAATTGTTCATGTGTCTTTTGACTATTGTATTGAACATTGTAATAACCTTGGTGCTGGGCATTGCATTTTGCAAGATGCCCTCATGCAGGGTAGGCTAGTACTGTTGGCCTTCCTGCTTGTATGGTGCAAAATTACAAAATGTAAAGTCTGCTGCACAAGTGGGAGGGCCAGTAATTTACCATTGTACAATCAGGAGGGCCTCCATACTGGCAACAAGACAATAAACCCCAGACCTTGAGCTCCACCCTCAGTTCACACAGTGTAATGCCCTACTGCATTACATTGTGTCTGCCAACTAGTGTATTTGAGCATCTCCTACAACATTCTGTTGTGATTTTGTGGAACCATCCAGAACTCTTGGGATCCCATATATTAATCATGATGTTCCATGATTTGTCAACTTCCATTGCAACCTTTCAATCCAATCATGTATATGTCTCTGTTGGTTACATGGTTGGTTCAGAATTTAATGACAATTTTGATTCTTTAGTAGTCATCACATGATTAAGCTTTCACATGTGTCCAAACTCTAAACTGCCATGTTATCCCTCCTATGCCCCCTTCTTGTACCTGCATAACTACTGGTGTTGGGCAGTTCAAAAATCAACTGGTCATGGTCAGGTAGGGTAAAACAGGCCAGTGACTGAACGTGTAGTGTATTGATCATCCAGTTTCAAAATTTGTGAAATTAAAAAAAAACCAAAATTCTAAGGAAAAAAAATTGTTATCTTTCACAAAGTAAGAATATGAGATCTATTAATAAAATGATGATCATCATGATAAATAGAACACCACCACGACCACCACCATCACCACCATCATCATCATCATCATCATCATATTTGATCAATAAAATATGATGATGATGAATGATGATTGTGATCAAGTATTAATAAAGTTTATATATTTTATATGATGAATATTGATCAAGTAAAATATTCTTATTTTATATATAGAAAAATGAAACTAGCGGTTTAAAAGATAGTTACATTCTTACTGACATTAATATATGATTATTCAGGTGTCCATTGATTCATATATTATTTTGAATTTGGTTTGCATTGTGAATAGTGATATTTGGACTTCAATTAAATTAATGACCAATCATGTTGCCATGATTTGCTTCATTACTCCAATGGGTGGAAATCCACCATTCTTGTCATTTCCAACATGTTGACTCAAATCTAGAAATTATTCTGTTGGTCAAATCAAAACAAATGGAAACACAAACTTGTGTAGATTAAACTCGTATTTGTCTAATCAAGTTAGTTTTAATTTTTGAGCATCATTGGCGATTTTCTTGGCTTCATTTGAATCACCAAAGTGACATACAAAGGAGATTAAAATTTTCCAAATTGCAGTGAGGGGATGTCATGGCTTTCTTGGAGCCATGACAATTTGCCACAAGTGAGCATCTAAACTGACATTCTTTCTAGCTTTAAACAGCTTGTACAAACTCCATACATGCAGTGCATTGTTTGATCCTTGAACTGCCTGAAGCGCTAATAATTGGTCTAATTCCATTATGGTTCTGCTGAAATTGCATGTTTAGAAGGGACTGATTTTCCTAGCCAAGTTCAACAAAAGTAAGGGGACGAGACGCCTGCAGGGGGTAGTTGTAGCATCATTTCGTTTTGCATCTTCATCGTCTGCATGGAGCACTGTCAGCATGTCGTCCAACATTTCATAGTTCCCCCTCATTGGATCCTGGAGACATAAAACTGTCAGTGGTAAAATTTAAGAAAAGAATCATGCTCTCATGCTAAGCAAACTAGGCTGCAAAACGCTTAAATGGTGAAGAAAAAACCACCTGTAAAATCAAGTCTGTATGTGTCTTGTCATTGTATAAGTATGTGTTCACATCAACACCAATGGATCGCAGAGATTCTGCAAAAGTGACACTGCACATGTACAGGACACACCTGTCCCATCAGGTCCTGGCTTCACTCAAGCATAAACAAAAGTTCCTTGATCCCATGAACTAACATTATAATGAATAACATGGCTTTGTCTTAATCATCGCCATCTAGAGTGATGGTACTACAAATCTGCTGTCTCAATCATTTAGTGCACACATAGCCTTTGAGCTTTCATCTCATCTTACATTTTTCTGATCTCGTGATAGCCTCTTACAGTGAGATCAAGACATTCTGTTATGCCTTTGTTGATTACTGTAACCACCCACCCACTGGAATCCTGAAGGAGATGCATGTATATGCCAGCATCACATCAAATTATTCAAGTGAATGGCTACATCAATCCCCTTGAAGGTTATGGAAATCCACCTTGCATCACAAGGAATAGTATAATCAGCTGTGCCATGAAACAATGTGATTGGTGGTAGTTGTGTTGCAACTTGTCGGAAAACTGAACTAAGGACCACAGCTTCTGGGGAAAAGTGCAACAAAGAGTCCTTCCCCTCCATTATCCTGCACCAATTTCATAGACCAACCCACTGAATGCCATTAGCAGGTCAGCTTTGAAACTGACCTCAAGATAGAACCAAAGAACTAGTTTGTGATTTCCAATTACTTCCTTCAGCATGACTGCAACTAGGTAGCCTGCTTAGCCCCTCACATCTGAGAGTTCTCATTAGGTTGGGAAAATGTATGCAGAGATGATTTTCAACAACAAATTAGAAGAGACAAAAGTTTAGAGATCTGACCTGAGGAAGAGGGATCTATAGAGACCTCGTTGATCGAAGTGGTCTATGAGTTTTGGTAGGTTGTACCTGCTCCATTAGAACCTCCTATTAGAACCATGCAGTTTAAGCATTCATGAGCAGCTGCAACTCATGTCTCCTCTATCAGATTATTACGTGGAGGAATCCTCATCTTCCAAGGCTAACAGTTTATAAGATGGGTTCGTTGTTTAAGCAAACTTAAGCCCAGTCTTCTACCCATCTTTGATTATCCTAATAACTGGCCAAGAATAATTAAAGTGTGTCTTTGCCCTGCTACATGCTTATTTAAGGATTACAAAATCGCTACTCAGTGTCCAAGAGGACTTTCATGGTTCTTAGAAAGGATGCAAAAAAAATGATGAGTACAGGACACTGTTACAATTAACAATGACAGGGCCTATTGTCATAGAACATGTTAAGCCTCCCCTGTCAGATAAAACTTTCAGTTCAAAAAATGACTTCAGGAACCATGTCACAACTTACTGCAATGAACTTGAATGTGAATCACATAGGATTCACAGGTAGAAACAACACATCAAGCCAGAAGAACCTTTAAGGAATAATTTCATAAAATTCTTTCCAGCCTAGAGCTTTCAGTTTGCAAGCACGATGATGTTGAAAATAAGGTACTGTCCAGACAGAGAGTGGTTGCTCACCCACCAGATATGCCCATGAATGCTTTAAACTGGGATGGTTTCCATGGCAATACTGGGCCATCTTCCTCACTTTCCTCCGCAGCCTGCCATACCAGGGCACAAGTGGATAGATGTGCACCTGCAGACTGACCTATGAGAAACAACCTGCCAAATTTCCCACAACAACAGCATGTACAGTCACCAGTAAGAACATCGATTCAGTCACATTTACTTGATCTTCATGAGTCCTTGGTCACATCTTTATGAGCATATATCCACATTCTTGGTGTGTTGCAAGCCAAACACCCAAGTTTTTGAGACTGATTATTCATATAAAGTATCATGTTCTCATGAGTTGATTCTGATTTAGAGCACACAGTTTCACAAGATGTAACTTCCATGGTAAAGCATCATCTTCATTTGTATCCATCAAGACAAGATTAGGTAGTCTCTATTCATCCACTGATCAATTCACTGTGATGTCTGTCTATGTATGACAATTGATCCCTTAGTGAAAATCCCACTGAGGCTTATTTCAAAGTCTGCTTAGCGTCATGCTCACTTGTCTGGATCCCCTCCAAAGCTTGCAATGTTATTGTGCACATATGTAATTCCAGTGCAAATATCTGAAATCATATCACCTGCTGTCCCCTGAGGAAAATTCCTGCACCCTCCCCACACATACTAGCATAGCATGAACCTCTTGTGAACTCTTCTGTGCTAGATTAACAGGCTCCAGCATGCTGAACTGCTCAGTTCCTCAACATAAAGACTATTGGTCTTTGAAATGTTTTAAGTAGACCCCAGGATGAATTGAGTGTAACTTGTCCCTTAGAGTTCAGGATATTATGAAACACCTATAATCAAGGGATGCCACAATGATGTCATGTGCAGCCAGCTGCTGTCCCAATAAAGAGCCCCATGCCCTGTGCCTGTGAAACCCCCATCAGAGGATCACTTTCAGATGGTGCCATCAACTACAAAAAATAGGGAATCCATCATATTATGTCAGTGACTCCCCCTCATCTGCAAATGTTGCCTATGACACACCAAGGCAGGCTTTTGATATCAGAATTCATTAACTTAAAGTTCAATTCTGACATGGATTGCAAGACAAAAGTGTCCAAAGTCACTGTGGAACCAAGAAAATAACCAGTGTGCATTGTTGACAACAACAGTCCACAGTAAGTCAGGGATACTCTTGTGAGACATGGTGAGAGACATGAAACATAAAAGACATTACCCCATGATCCAAGCACCGCCAGGGACAAAAATTACGACTGGTTTTGGGTCATCAATTTTCTTTGGCAAATATAAATCAAGTCTGTCCACCATCCCTCCCAACCATATATGCAGATCAGTTGCAAGCCAGTGTAAGATCCAGAGCTATAAAGACATGACTTGTGAAACCAAAGAAAGACCACATCCAATTTAACAACTGAAACACTTTACACACAAAATTGTTGAAAGCATCAATGAAGTGCATGACCACTCAACACAAAACCACAAGATTGTTCTTAGGTGGACCTTTCTTTGGAAGAAAACTAACCTGTTGCGCCAATTATCTCCACAAATAATGTTGCGGTGGACAGATTTTGAGCAGTAATAGTTGTATCCCACTGGAGATGATTGAAGCAAATATGATTATCAGTCACATTGTTGACCTTGCTTATGTGATTCAAACAAGGAATAAAACAGTGTAATCTACAAATTGGAACCAAAAGTGCTCTAGCATACACTCCAAAGCAACAGGCAAGTAGATTGATGATAGGAGAATGAGGAAAGGAGCATCACAGGTTACAAAATGCCTTGGCATCTAATAGCATAGTTTTGACAAACATTGAACCGAGGAACGTGTGTGTGGGTCATACAACTCCACATACTGTGAAACAATGGTGCATATTTTGAAACAAGGCCTGAGAGAAATTCACCCTGAACAAAGCCGGGCAAAAGCAGAAGGCCATAGAGAGCAAGACCCAGGATTATTACTATCCATCGCCATCCTATTCTGCAATACAAGTGAACATAAGATACCTTGATGAATGGCCATGAAACAATTTGCAAGATTTTCAAAAGCCCTAAACCAAGCACCAATGTTTGGACATTGACAATACATCATCAAGATAGAGATAACCTGAATTTCCTGCCTCGAGTCCACCCATGATACTTATTCAAAACTTTGACCTAACCTGAGTTTCCTGAGTGAAGACCCACTCCTTATTTTTTGTAGGAAACTTTGAGCTTGGAGCTTTATGGACAAATTTCCTTGGATCTAGATAAAGTTTTGTCAGCAATCCATTGGAGAAATTCTTGTCAAGATCCACCTGGAGTTTAAAAGGATGTCACTACTACTGATGTTACTTCTCATGTCCAAAGGATGATCAATCTGAAGAAGGTCAAGCATCTGTAACGAAGGTCCATGAACAAAAGCTGAAAATTTGTTGACAATTATGGAAAGTGGAATTTTTGTACAAATGTTCAAGCTCATGCAACAAAACTTCCAAGTTGAGCAACAAAAGTAATCTAACAGCTCCTTCGACTATTTTCATTTCAGTGCATGTGGAACACAGGCAGGAGCCAAAAACTGATAAGAACTTGGGTGTTCACAGGAAACTTGAGCAATTAGACAGAAGAGAGTCCCAGTGGGCTCTCTCTGATGTCCTTCCCATTCATCTCATCTTTCTGGACACTTGGTCACTACTAATCTGGTTCAGGTTAGATTCAGAATAAAAACTAAATTGAGTACTTTACAATTGTGAGTTGAGCCTACCATCTGGACATCTTGGTTTGTTTGCAAAGGAAACCTCATGTCCAAGGATAGTGTGCATATACAAAGGTTAAAGAAAGACAGAAAGAAAGACATACCTAAGACAAAAGAAGAAAGTAGAGGAATGGGTTTCGGTAGCAACAAGTGGCACTGGATCCTCCTTCATCCAGGTTTGACTTTCAACATCAATGTACACAGACTGCTCACCATCAGGCATCAAGCGCTGCTCCTGATCACTGACAGCTAGTAAGGGCTCCAAGAAGTCTCCATCCCGTGCCAATTTCTTGTTCTCAACAAAGAAAGCTGGGCACTGCTATTTCAGGAACAAAGTGACCACAAACAAATTGGCAATTGTTGGAGAACAGTTCCTAATAAAGCTCCTCAAATCAAAGAGTACTGAACAAAACTGGGTCTCCCCATCCAGAACCCCCCCTTCAAGAACTCTCTCTCTCTCTCTCTCCTGACAATCAAGAACCTGACAAGTGTAGATCATGGGTATTGCGTCTGCAACTCACAGAGGATACTTTCAAGCTGTCCGAACATGCATGACTACTTCCCAGCGTCTCTTCAACAGCTACAGCAATAGTCTCCTCGGCAACGATCTCAGAACCAAGTGAATCACGCATCGTCGTGTCAGAATTCCTTTCCTCAGTAGTGCTCTGTATCCTCCTCTACTGCAGATCTTCTTCCTTCTCCAACTTCTTGTCCTACCCAATTCGAAGATATCATCAAAGCAACGGCTGGATGCAACTGCACACAAAATGAAACCAGCCGGCTGTTGCCACCAACGTCCACGTCCCCTCCGCGCTTCTCTCTCTCCCATCATCACCACATTTTCTGCGCTGTCTCTCCTCTTCCTCACGACAACCCAAAAACTTGACTTTCTCAAATCTAAGTCCAACCCTTCACAGAAATGCGGCACTCACTTATTGGGCTGCTGCGAATCTCCTCACGTTCTGTGGTGTGTATCAAATTGGTAGCGTACGCCTCGTAACTACCAGTCTTTTGTTATTCAGCGCAGAAGTTGCAGGTACAAGATTCTCAAAGTCGTCTTCTGCAGAAACTTCCCTAGAGCTTGAGACCCGATTCTCTTTCTGAAGCTATCAAATCAGAGATGATACTGAAGGCAGTGTAAGTTTAAGAAAAACCTCATGAGTCCAAGAAGCATTCAGGATTCAGAAATTGTAGATACCCAGATACTGTTGAAACAGATTTTTGCTGTTGCTGCCAACATTATTGGCAGCTATCATCTCCTTTTGCAACAGGAAGCCAGGTGCTATACATATCTAGCATTCTGGTTTTATCTCTTGAAGTTGCATGCTCATGCACAGAAACCATGGAAACCTAATTGCATAACTAACAAAAATTGTGATGGTTGAAACCAAGTAGTATAACAGCAAGAAAAAGAAAGGATTCACTTGACAGACTCTTGAGATTCTTAAGATAATGAGAATTGGGTCTCCAAAAACATGCCAGACAAAAAGGATTCACATCAGACTCTTGAGATTTTCTTGAGATAATGAAAATTGGTGTCCAAAAAACTTGTTCAGTAAAAAAAAAACATGAGAATTTTGGATTGTTATGGGTCTCCTCTTTCTCCATTGTTGTCTTCTTCTTTATAGTCTCCTTCATAATATTCACAGTCAAGTTGTTGGGCTTGCCTTACAGCCAGTTCTTGATAGAATTTGACAACCAGAGGATCAGTCTTGATCCTGGAGGGATC
>Ga0116227_10002618_pt1 | contig 40658 bp, 28 predicted proteins | sample S1TSphgellanicum_FD_89693 | JGI IMG/M metagenome (GOLD analysis project Ga0116227, IMG submission 89693) | Host-associated microbial communities from peat moss isolated from Minnesota, USA - S1T2_Fb - Sphagnum magellanicum MG | ecosystem: Host-associated > Plants > Peat moss > Unclassified...
ATCAAATTGGCAATTTGACTCCCGACCACTAAAAGTTGGGAATTGACCCGATCTCGGTACGTGTAGGTGGAGTGCGATATACCTTTGGAAAGCTTTCAAGGAGAGCTACAAGTTCTCTTTAGACCTCATCCCAATCGGAGGTCTGAGCAAAGAGTTATGACCTCGCAAAGTCCCGGGAGTTCAAACTGGGACAGTTTTGGGACTCCTCCTTGGGAATCCCAAGACAAAAAGCCATTCGGATGTGGGTGCCATGGAGAGGCACATAGTATATTATATGGGGGAAGGTGGTGGCTTCCCCCGAGTCCGGGCCGTGGTGAATCTTGTGAGTCTAGAGTTGCCCATGGCTTGTCCTAGCACCAAAGGTGCTTCAGAAAGTGAATTAACCAACTTTTTGGTTGGTTTGATGCAAGTTCGAGTAAGTAACTAAAGCTTGTCATTCTTCTTAGTCCCATCCCGGAGCTTTAACACGCCCCTCTACGCCTTCTAGTGCTGAAAATTGGGAGCATGCCCTGAGTTCCTCACAATTCCGTTGTGTGAATAATTTAGACCCATCGTGGGTCTAATTAGGAACTTGGGAGTGTGTCACTTACAATGTTAACTACAGTTGAAAAACTAGCTCAAAAAAATTTATGAAACAAGAATGAGCCAATTTTGTTGTAGTTTGGTAGTTTAAAAGGTAGGAAATAGATTTCATTACAATTTCAAGGTGGGTCTATGAGCTCACCCTCTTGGATAAGGGGTGAAAATCTTGGTGAAATAACATAGGTGCAAAAACAAGTTCAACAACGAACCTTGGTTCAAATGCGAGCCGAAAAGGGATCAACTATAAATAAGGATGAATAAGATGTCAATGTTAGGGTGGAATAGCTAAGAGAAGGAACAACAGCTACTGAGGTGGAACAATTAGGAGGAAGAACAATTATTATTGGGGTGGAATAGCTGAGAGAGAGCATGTGTAGCTAAGGATGAACAAGAAGTCAAGAAGAGTAGTTGTTGTTAGGGCAAAACAACTAAAAGGAGCAATAGCTATTGTTGATGATGAATAATAGTTATTTTTTTTTGGTGATGTTAAGATTGAAGGATATCTAATGATCACATAACTCCAAATGTGATGCAAATTACATGCAATTTTCCATATAGAAATGATTGTCTTACAAATCTCTCATTATAGGCATAGTAGACTAGATTAACATATGTGCATTTTTTAGTGATGTCAAGATTGAAGGATCTCCAATCTTGTAATTCCAAAATGTCAAATGAATTTACATGCATTTTCTTACATTGAAGTAATCAAACTAACACCATTGATAACCACAACAATTTGATCAAATAGTAAAGAAACTTATATATACATTCATGGAAATCACTCTAGTCATTTACTTAAAAGTTAGACCACTAACATTATGTACAATCCAAATCATCACAATAATCCCCGTTACAAATATGTATCTTCTCCATTACATCTATGTTCATCTTTAACCCAAATGTAAGTACATTATAAGAGAGAGTACATTTTTGAGCCAATGAAGATGAATTTTGAATTGAAAAATAACACTTCAATTGAGATCAATGAAAGGCAAGTTGAAGTTCAATTGCCATTAGTCTGGAAGATGTAGAAAAACCTACTTCAAGCAATGTATCAAGCTACAACAAATGAAATGGGAAAAACTAGACCTATAGTAAGTAAGAACCAAGATCATCCACTACTAAACTACTTATTAGAAAACACACCATCAAAACTATAAAAAAAATTCATGTTGCTTGCAAAAAAACTTGAGCAAGAAGTTTGAACCACAGAAGTTCGAACTCCTTTTAATCTTTAAAATTGGGCCTTGCCATACTTGCAAGACATTTGCGCACACATTAAAGCTTCACGCTAGGAACCATGGACCTACAACACAAAAATGTCAACAAGAATTGAATCAAGAAAAACTCAACCCATGCATTAAGAAGAGATGGAAGGGGGAATGAGAATTGAATCAGGGGGAACTTGACTCATGCATAAAGAGGAGATGGAAGGGTGAGCGAGAATCAAGTTAGGGGGAACCCAACATGTGTGTAAAGAGGAGATAAAAGGGGGAACAAAAATTGAATTGAAGGGACTCAACCTGCGCGTAAAGAGGAGATAGATGGGGGAGGAAAGCTTGGGGGTCGCATGTAGAGAGGAAATGGATGGGGGAGGAAAGCTCAGGGGTCGCGCACAGAAAAGAGATGCATGGGGGAAGAAAGCTTGAAGAGGTGATGGACAATGTGATGTAAGAATTTAACCTCTGCACAGAAAGGAGACAAAAGGGGGAAGGGGTAGGGGGTTTCTAGGTTAATGCCACATGGTAACACGTTGGCTAATTTAAGGTTTAACAAATCTTTAGGGTTTGATAATCAAACATTGTTTTGCCTTGTTTTAAGGTTTTAATTTCAACCCTTGAATAAAGGTGTTTAGTTTTCTCAACGAACATGATTAGTTTGAACATGAAATTGTTTGGTGATAAGGTGGATTTATGACATGTGTCAGTGCGAAGTTGTTCATTGAAAGATTTCCATTGTTTGACATAGATAGAAAAAATGTTTGGTGACTTTTTTTTTTGGACAATGAGACCAAAAACTTCTAGAGGCCATATCTTTTGCATCTCTCATCCAAATCCAACTATGTAAAATGCACTAGGTGCACCCGAAGCTCCTTTATAATTCATCTTTCAACCCCAGAAGCAACTGAAGTCTACCTAGATCACAAAGTTCCTTTGTGTTTTTATGTGTATTATGACCAACCAATTTACTATAACATGTGTCAAAATTGTCCTCACATTTAAGTCATTATTGTAGGTTTTTATAAAGGTTGGACTAGTTCTTATAAATTTATTGTCAAATTCAAAAGTTTTGGCCAAGAAATTTTGATTTAACCTTAAAATCGACCTATTTTAGTTTTTAAGAATATTTTTTAGATTTGAAATCAATTTTTTTCATTTTTAATAAATTAGATGTAGATTCAACAATTTTTCTAAGAACCAAGAAGCAACCAACATTGGTTTATAATCTTGCTTTAGAAATTTTTCTAAAAGAAAAACCCTTTTGAATGAAAATACAATTAAATATACACTTCATAATCCTTGTCAAGAAAAATGTTAAACAATCATGATATTAATTTTTAAAAATTATTTATTTCAATGATCAATATGAACATGTTATTTAAATTTATGTCAACAATATTGACAAGTCACATGTTTAAAATAGATTTAATTTTATTTATTTATTTTTACTTTAGAGGTTGTCTAAACAAATAAAATAAGCAAATAAGTAGATCAAATATTGGATTAAAATTTTTTCTTGGTTAGTGTCACTTAAAACTTAGTTATGTTTTTTTAACTTCAAAGATAGAAGTAATAATATATCAATATTTTAATATAAACATATATTTTAACACAATTCCACCAATCAAATTATTTTTGACCTTCTTTTAGTACACTAAAGTTTTTCAAACTTTGCATACAACAACTTATTAACTTAATATTTAGCATCATGATGGTTTGACAATGATTGAAAAAATTTCAACTCTATTTTCTTATAATTATGTGTAAAAATATGACTACAACTCTTTTGACCTACATTTTGTGAATATTTGCTTGTGCTTTCACCCTTTCATACTAGGTATAGTTAATAGTTTCAAAAAGTAAAACCCAGTGATTCTAAGTCTGAGACAAATTTTCTCGACCAAAGGTTTTAAGTTTGATGGGTTTAATTTTTATAAGAGCCTCAAGTTCTAGTTTTAGGATGGGCCTAGTTCCCAACTTATTATTTAATTGGGGAATGCATCTCAAAATTCAATTTTTCTTCACAATGACACTTTGATTAACTTGTCACCCAAAAAATTGCTGAAATTTAGACATCTACCAAATAGATGTTTTCACTAAGTCTCTAAGTCTCTTAAGTCTCTTTCCTATGGGTAGAACAAAAGAAGTTGAAAATCTTAATTGTAGTGAGGTAGCATGCACAGAAGATGCCCAATTTTTGGCCTTTGTGAGGCATGGGGAATAAGGAGGGAACACCACGATTTACCGCATAAAGCCATTAGTTGAAACAAGGATGTGGAATAAAATGGGAAGGTCATAATTTGATCTCATATCCTTGACTCACACTCTCCTTTGATCTAACCTATATAACTAGGTGAAATCTTTAACACACACTACTACTAATGTAACCTATAGAACTAACTAGATGAAAATGCTTTTCTTTGCAAATACTTGCAATCTAAGGGTTATCTTACCCTCAAAACTTGAAACTTAAGTTGTCAAAATAGATTTGGCTATAGATCCCTCCAATTTGAAGCACCCGTTCAAAAACGAGAGACAAAATAGACAATGAAACCTACACTTCTCATAATAACATGAACAAATCATATCAACACAAAGGACAGGGCCAGTAGACGGTCCTTGACACCGACATATATCTCCAAAGTTGCAGATAAATTTCCACAACAAATTTCCTGGTAACATGATGATGGGTGCAATCATAACCTTATGAGAGTCACTCACAAAGTGTCAGATCATCACCTTCATCACAAATAGCATTGATGAATGAGCTGCCACACCTACCCACCAATTTCATCAACTCCTGACAGTGGGTGTAGATAATTGTATAACAATCTGCCAAGATTTTAGGGCAAACCATTATACAAAGTGTGTGTCCCACATCTCTGTTCCATTTCTGAAAGCAATGGGAAGACTGACTCAGTCGTGATGTTGGCTGACACCCAACAGACCTAGCCAATCAAAAGAGTCTCGATAGTATCATTGTTCAAGCTGCAACAAGCTTGTGAGGATAAGCTTCATTTCATTTTAGCTTGTCCCTGTACAAGCATGCATCTAAGTCAACAGCATAGAGAGGTCTACATAAATGGTAGTGGTTGGAGCCTCCTGCACCCTGAACATATATCCTTTAAGCACAAGACTGGTGACTACTTGGATTCACAACACCTGCCAAAGCCACTAGAACACACACACACACATATATCAAATTGCACAGAAATTTCCACAAGAATTATGTACAGATAACATGACAATGAGTGCAGTCACAACCTTATGAGAGTTGCTCAAAAGGTGTCAGACCATCCCAGTCATCACAAATAGCAGTGACAAGCTGCCACAACTTATCCTGGTATCTGTTGTGTTCCTTGACAATAGCAAGGAGGTCATGGCCCTCCAGGCAGACCAGCATTGGCAAATGGATTGATCAGCAAAGAAATGATAAGCACATCCAATTCAGGTCTCTTCAAAGCAGAAAGACTCTTAATGAGGTGTTCAAATACGTACACTACAATGCAACCCAGGCTGAGACCAACACAAGCTATCCTACATCCTAAACTCCACTTTGGAGTCTGCGCAGCAAATCCACCACAATAGCCCCATAATTGAAAGAGGACAGGAGGTTGGGTAAGATAGCACATGAGGGTGTCCATCTTCTTTGGCCAAAAAAAAGAATCTTTCAAACAGAATGGCTTTGCTTTAGTACCAAAAAAATTTAACAGAAAAAAAAATTAAAAGAATTGATCTCTACACAAGAATGTAAACTGCAAGGATTTGTGGCTTTGGGATGTGCTTGACATGAAGAGACCTCATAGACAAATCATACACTAACAGCAGCAGTGACAACATCGTTGGTAAAGTTTTGACAACAGACAAATACAGGCCGGCACAAACTCTCTTCATTTGGTCCAGCACTGAACCAGCCAGTCTCTATTAAGCATGCTGTAGGCCTAAGCAAGGCATCTCCTACTCTACTGTGGACCACCACCCAAATGCTCCCAACGGAAGGGAGGCATCACAAACTTCACACACGGAGCGTTCCTGAACACCAGACACACACAAACACAGACCGCTGCAATTGACACCAAAGATAGCAAGAAGGACTTAGGAATATAGCCATGCAGGGCACCATGCTTGCCAGGGCGATTTGCCAAAGCCCTGCATGATGGAGCCTTGCCAGCATTGTGCTTCCTCCCTGAAGCAGAACTGTGGTCTCCCCACAAAGGCAGGTTCACAGCAGCTGGCAAGTTTGAAATTGACCTTGATGCACCTTCATGGAACTTTCCATCTGGAATGTGAGCAAAAGAATCCCCCGGGATATTGATAGCCACATTTCCTCCTGTACTATCAAGGAGAGCAAGTTTAACTCTCACTAACTCTACAGACTTGAGATTTCCTCCTTGAAGTGCCAAACTGAGAGGTGTCTGCCCGCTCTCATCCTGCTTGTTGACCCAAGCATGCAACCCAACCTGTACAGGCACCACCAAGTGAGGAATGTGTTATCTTCACAATATCAACTAGATCCACTAATGCAGCTCATTGGTACGCAATTTGGGTCACTTGGGTCACATCATAAGATGCCTCTCAAAACATCCTATAAACCAAACTCAATGCAGGAATATAGTAAAATTGTGAACAGACCTGACAGGGGTCACTTGTGAGGGCATCGACCACATCCTCAGCATCTTTCATGCTAGCTGCAATGTGCAAAGGTGTCAAGCCTGCTGGCCCAGCCATGTCTGGCCTGAATAAGTTGCCCCACTGCAATTTGAATTGCATTATTCTCTGTAAAGTCTCCAACCCAACATCACTTTCTTTTGTGAGGGATGAAGGCACATATGCCAACAGAAGCTCCACCATGGGTCTGCACTTCCTGCGAACTGCCTGATGTAATAAACTCATATCATCTTGCACAATATGGGACAATTTGGTGAAAAAAGACTCAGACTTGGCTCTCTCAAAGGGCATATCCAGCAGTTTTCGTACGACCGTGCACCAATCACGTTCAACTGAGAAGACCAACAGACGCTTCAATCGGAAAGCCTGAACCTGCAATAAAACAACGAAAGGGGTAATGTGAGGTATTCCTAGAAAGACTGCTCAATTTGAAGAGACAGCTCTCAAGAGGTCTTAGCCATCCATATGACTCCAGTTTCCTTCCTTGAGCTCATGATCAAATTCACACTGATATTCTGCACTTCTGGTCCTGGAACCACTTATGTAGATCTGCTGGTAGTTGTTATCGGGAGACTGTCTGTCACAAATATCATTCCACATTGAACAATCCCACAGCATGCAACCATCAATACCTTGATAGCCCATGAAAGGAAACACATGAAACTAGAAATGACATCACATACCATGTCAAGAGAACCAGAGTTGTTATTCAATTGCCAATAGCTGCTGCTCTGGAAATACCAACCCAGTTCATGTAAGAAGCATGCAACATCTTCTTCCACCACAGCACGTGCCACCTCACTACAGACCAGAACATCAAAGGATTCAAGTCCTTCTCTTTTCGCTGTATCAGCTGCACGTAAAGTTGCTGCTTCAATTTCCTCTTCTAGCTTGCAGAGCTCCTTGCACATTGATGTGTTTGCAATTATGACTGGCTTTGAATTACCTCCCCTAAGATTTTGTTCTGCCTGCAGCCATCATAACCACATATATGAAGAAAACTCTTTTGAAGTCACAATCGACTCAAAAACAAAACTTATCAGGTCCCACAGATGCCATCCTTCCCTCACTGTGAAAATAAATCAAATGTGCAAACTCAGATCACTCTTGAGCTTCACATGTTTGCACTGATGATCTACATCTACTGGGAAAATATACCTCCATGAAACACCGACCCACAACATCAGAATGTTCCCCATGGAGAGTGAAATTGTGATCCACTGTGAATTCCACTTTATCAGTTGTGGCCACAACACCACAATCATCCACAAAGCTGTCACCATAATTGTCAACTTCATCACGTTCTCCATCACTTTCATCACTAGCACTGTCTGCTTCTTCATCCTCCACACTAGTAGAAGAATCTTGTGACAAGTGCTTTCCCTGGTATACACAAAGTAACCTGAACAAACAGAGAATCAAAAAATCAATGTCTCTTTGTAAGGAGCAAGCCAGAGATTTGCACTCTTTTACTTTTGATTTATGACGAAGGCAACATGTCAGACAATGAAGGGCAATCTTATCATTGCCACCCACACCCCCACCTAAAACAACTAAAATTTTCAGAGTGTTAATAACAGATACCTGGTGCCAGAAGAGTGTCCAAGGTTGAAACCCTTGAAACAGATCTTGGTTTCTTGACCAGCTACAATTGCAAGGGGGCGCACTGATTGAATGTAGGGATGACTCAATGGATTCACAAATTTCCTTTCCATAATATTTCCTGCAATATCAATGCAATAAACATGCAGTTGTTATCAGACTCACTCCACCCGCTTGAAAACATAACAGAACCTTCCTGATCATATCAAGCCTTCCAAAACACTTGATATGAACACAGGGCCAGCACTGCTCATCAAAGGCTCTAGAGCGACAGAAACCCATCATGTAGTTCATCAGAAAAGACCTAAAAGAGAGACTTCATGCTGGGCCCATTTGTCACAAGCTCTTTACAGTACCCAATGACACTGTCATCCATACATGTGTTAATGCATCTCTGAAAGGTCTCCATGAAATGTGGCATGCAACTAACCATCAACAATCAAAACTCTTTGGTGCTCCACTTGCACCAGGATGCGGCCTTTGTGCCAGAACTCATCATTGCATGTACTGAGTAAATTTTCCAAGCTTCCTCGCAAGTCCCTATCTAACTGCATAAAAATAACAACTAATCATCAGCAACAGTAACCAGTATCCTAACACACATGCTCACCATCATGTCCAGCAAGATTCTCTCACATTCAGTAAGCATGACTTCAGACAGATTTCAAATGTGATGTAAATCCTGCAGGAAGGTTCACAAAGTAATGAGCAGGAGTCTTCTTCTGTCTTCAGAGGCTCTTTTCAACAGTACACGTAAAAGTGTTTGAACCCCATATTTGTAGTGGAGGTCTATTGCAGTCACTGACATGGCTTTCCTCCAGAGTGAAATTACACACAAAAGAGTGAAATCTCAAAAAGCTTGAAGTAAGAAAGTAAAACTACATTGAAGAGATTTCAGTACACACCTGCATCCATGCAGAATGTGGCATGGAAACATAAATAGTTAATACAACACAACCAGGTCTTATATAGCTCTCCATGTCCGTAGGTAGGCGTGCCAGCCACACATCAATCTGGATAAGAAACAGACAGATGATCAGTACTCTATGCAGGAGAGTCTTTGCAAGTGAGCTGACCTGAAATGTCTACCATCATGCTCCACCTGCTACCTGCTTTGAAAAACTTGCATCAGATCAAACAAGTGGTAATAGCTTCATAAGTACCCAAAAACCTTCTCCATACAGCTGATTGAAGTCAGCCTGAATAGAATTGAGATATAACCCAATTAGAAGGTTATAGAGATTTCAGATCTGACTGACATATGAGCAAAACAGGAAAAAGAGAAAAAACCACAACCCTAAAGAAAACAGGAAACAAAACCAAAAGAGCAGTTTGAATAACAGCTGACAGTCACATCAAACAAGGGATCTAGCATCATAATCCAAATCAGCATAATAAGTCTAACAGCAAAGTAGAGACAGACATGAAAGGTGCTGTTTGTTGTAAATTCACCTTCATTCGTAGATTAGCAGGCAAGTCTTCAGGACTCCGATCAAATAGCTTGAGTAATATTCGACGTGTAGGAGTCCACCTCTGACAAACAACATTTCAAAATCACCACTCAAATCAGACAAGAACATTAAGAACCCATAAATATAGTACATTTCCTAACACTTTTACTGGACATATCAGTCCACCCCACGATTGACTCAGGATGGACCAAGGCATAAAAGTTTCATGCAATACTAAGCACCCACAAACAAAATTTGCCAAATAAAACTATTACATTTGAAGCTGCTACCTCTGAATCCGCAGAGGAAAGAACTGGCAATTGTTCATCTGACCCTGATTGTGAACTGTCACTGAGTTGCACAATTGCAGGCTGCTGCACTGCTGGGCGAGGATCAGCTGGAATTGGCCTCAATGACGGCTGTGTCTCATGGGTCCCAAAACTTGAAACCATAGAACTTCCCCGACTACCTATTGCAGAAGACATTCCTGCATCAGTCCTCCAGCTAGCATTGTTCCCATTGGCTGCAGTTGAGTGGTTAGCAGTTGACTGCTGAGGGAACAATCTTTGCACTATTGGTGTTGCTGGAGGCGCCTGGTCAACCTGCAGAGCTAAACGGTCAGGATTGAGCATTGGTCGCTCAGCAATTGGCCTTGCCAGGGAGCTGCTATCAGTAGACCTTATGAAAGGTTCTATGGACACATGTGGGCTATCAGGCACAGGGGTTGACACCACTGCAGCATGCCCACAAGATGAGTTGCCAACTAGTCTTTGTGAAGGGCATGCCTGCATCCTGAGTGAGTCAGGGGCAGATGAGGAAGCATGTGTTTGCTGCAGCACTGGACCTGCTGCTGCCTCCTGTGCAAGGGGGTGAGACCCTGGAGCATCATGCCTTGGAGACGTAGACAACTGTCCACTGCTTTGGAGAAGCAATGCCAGAGCTTCTGGTGACGAGCCTGCTGCCAATCTGGAAAGAAGATATTGTGTTTCAATCGATAGATCAGTGGCAGCATGACCATTTGATGGTGCCCTTTGGTCTTGTCTACTCAATAATCCAGCTGCTAGATGGTCAAGGTTTGGAATCAACTGATTCCATGGAGTTGTTCTGTCGTCCAAAGAGGCCAACACTGCTTTCCTTAATAGAGCCTCCCTGTCAACGATCGGTACATTGGCACGGTCAAGGGACGATGATGCTGCATTCACACAAAATGAAGTCTCATCAAAGAGCAAAAAACTACTCAGAGAGATCAATATTGAAAAACCCAAGATCTCCATCAGTTGGAAAAAGATCATCAGAGAGGAAAGACTCATATTTGCGTTTCCTCCTTTGGCATCATACAGACATCCTACTACACCAAAAAGCAGCCATAAAGAACACCTGAGCTGGCTTGTGATTGTTTTACCAAGCTTCCCAATCTCATTCAACCCAACATGATAGCAAGACTGCAATCACAGAGCCAAGAAAATACAGACTAAACTGTCAAAGAAAAGGGACGATCTGCCAAAGCATTTTACATTCATACCTTGCAATTGTGCCAAGATATGAAGAAGCCCACCAACTAACCCTGCTCCGCCTTTGCCCATCAGATCTTCCTCACCCATCAAGTAAGCTCTAGAAGCTGAATCAGGCTGCGTCTTCCTTCGTCGCCTATTGTGACCCTCAAGCCGTCTGCGACAGCTACGTTTTCCCTCATCAAACTCTGCTAGTGGATGAAATCTGCACAAAGTGAAGATTTTATATCAGCCATGATCCTCACAAGACCTGCTTCAGTCCTCGTCTCTAAAGCCAGAGTAGGACTTCCAATAGTTAGAGCATGACAATGACCTGTATTCAGCTGGGTAAGTGTACAACTATGCTAAAACGGATGAAACTGAGAAAACACCTGCTACACTGCTGGCAGAAGCGTTGCATAAGGCGTGTAACTGATGCCTTCACTGCTTTGGAGTGAATTTCACAGACTTTGTGTCGCCGATGATAGTCCTTTGCTTTGCTTAGATCTGCTTTGCAGTTGTCAACTTGGCACATGGGAGACTGGGACTGGGGAGAAGATGAGCGGAACCTCTTCACACCACGGGCACCACTTCCATCCTCATCCACAATCGTGTAAGAACTTCCTCCTAGCTTGAGGCTGAGTGATTCAGCTTCTTCAGGAGCATCATCCTCTCTGATCAGGCTTTTTTCACCATTCTGTGGTGGGGATGGAGTCTCCTTGTCAAAGAAGGATCTGCTTCGAAGCTCTGACTCACTTGAACCCTCACCCACCTGTGCTTGCCCAGGAGCACCTGATGACCCTTCAAGTTGAAAGGTCAGCTCTTGAGATCTCTGATTTCCTCCATTCTCATCAGCACTGTGCCTTTGTGTCCCCTCATTTACTGAACCACCAGTAGTCCGCCCAACAGCAGGCTGCGCAACAAACATTACACTGTCCCAGTTCCATGATTTTGAATCCCATTCCTTTCTACGGGAGGAGGGGTTTGAGACCAAGGGCTGCTTCCCACTATCTGCAGTCATAAAACACATATCAACCAACTGTTCCATCCTGCATACATATTGAGGTCTGAGGCAAGAACTCAACACATAGTCACATGAGGCAACAGGATGGGCACAAAATCAATGCTTCATCTCTCCTTCGCCCCTCTCTTTCAGGCTAGGTTTTGACCTGTTCCAACCCTAGCAAAAACAATTTTCAAACACATATACATGTATCACACACCAGTTGTGGGCTCCCAATCACACACAAAACAAAGAACAAATCACATAAGGTCAGCCAGTGAAGTATACTGACCTCCTGGAAAGAACTGGTGCTGTTGGGAAGGAAGATTGCTATGTCTGTGGCTGTCTACTCCTAAGTGATTCATTTCCCTCTCCATTGCGGTAACTTGTCCGTTCACAAACTCCCCAGGTTTAAAGTGATTGAATCTGTAAACAATAATGCAAAAGACCTGGCCGAGCTACAAGGAAGTTGACTATAGTCCTTCTGAGAACAGGAATGGTGATTTTCCTAGTCCCAAAGGGAGCTCCAATTAGAAAAAGACTTCAGCTCATGATCCAGCATTTCAATTCAAATCATCATGTAGATCATCCCATCATCACACCAACCACAGCAGACTCCACTTTCCAATTCCCGTGATAACACATACTACCAGCCCACATAGGTATTACAGCAGAAACAATCTCCAATAATTCATTGTTGGAGAACCAGCATCCACTTCAGTGATAGCTGATATTTGTAGCTTGGCTTACAAATCCTTCCCAGAACTTGGCAGTTATTGATGACCGAGGGTACAAAGTGCCACTTCTTCAACACTTAGATACCCAGCACATGTGGACTTGGGTCTCAGGATTCAACAAGTTTGTCTCACCTATGTCTCTCAGCTTCAGATAGCCGCTGCCACCACTCGAACCCCAAGTGAGCTGTTTCTCTGGTGATGGATGCATGTATGTTCAGTTGCAGCAGCTGAATGGAACCAGCAATTCACAACCCACAGGAGTTATGTTTTGGCTGTTTTGACTCTTTTACAGGGTTCATCTGCAACTGCTTGTATTACAGGGATGCTCAAAAGATGCTGCTGGTTGTAGCTGATGATAAGATTCTTCAGTATACAACAAGATACCCGTCTTCTCTATGTATTGTCTTTTGGCCCACTCCCCCCTGTGTTTGCACATCCCCTTGGCTACATACCCTCACAACCCTGGGAGCTGAGCATGCAACATGAAGAGCTGGGACTAAGCAGCAGACTCCAGGATGAACTTACTGTTCAGGATCCAAGCATTTTGAGCAAGAAGTAATAGGAGGTTATCTGAACAGAATATACTGTGGAGCTGCTTATACACATGCAGCTTCCATAAAGCCACCACTGCTGCTGCTGTGTGGTGTTTTAGTCTGCCTCTTCTGTTTCGGTGCATGTCAATAGATGGCACTTCTTCAATGACTGAGGGAACCCAATGCTCTGGAACTTATAACTGCAAGCAGGAAGTGTAGGGGAAAAACACAAACATGAAGCCAATTGGAATTTGCCACATGATAGAATCATCTCTACAAAGTGCAGAAGTGCTTGAATGTCACCATCAAAGAACTGTAGCTAAGAACCTAAGAAGCTCATGAACTCGCTTGGTGAGCAGCAGTAGCAGCAGAATAGACCCTGTTCGTACAACCACCATGGCCAAATCTCCCCCAGTCCCTTGGAATGAAGAAAGAGCTCAAACCAAGCTAAAGAACAACTATGAAGAGGCCACAGATTCTCCTCCAGCGAAAAGCTTCCCCAAATGCTCTTCTCGAAAAGGAACCCTGGATGTACTCCCCATGCTCTCAAGCACGGGCTCAAGCACGGCTTGCAACAACTGCAAACCCCTCAAATCCAGGCGTGTCTGTAGGAAAAATTTCCCAGCGGCTGCTGCGGTGCTGTTGCCAGCAGCAGCGGCACTCCAGAGTCACAAACCCTAGAAATGCCTCACCAAATCCTCAGTCCTAGAGCTCGATAATCGAACTGTAAAAACTAGGACAACTTTTTTTTTCTTCCAGATCCAACCAGCCGTTACAAACCTGTCCCACTACAACCGCCGCCGCACTCGTCACCTTCTGTTCTCGAAGAGAGAGGAAGAAGACCCTCCCAAAAAACAAACCACACAAGAAACCTGGAAAACCTGTAAATAGCGCACCACCAAATCACCAATTTTGGCCCAAAGAAACCCACGCCTTCTTGGGTACAATATCAATTCTTACCGGATCTCATTTATTTCCTGTTGGCCGAGCTTTTCAGGTCGCAACAACTTTGGCCGCAGTCTATCTGTCTCTCTTTCAACCCTCGCCTCTTCCTCCACCTCTGGATACTGCTCCTGGAAACCCCAACAAAAACACTAGCACCACCACAAGACGGCATCAAGTAACTAGTCCACCCAAACAGAACCCCAAAAGACACCCCCCCCCCAAAAACAAAAAAACCCAAAACCAAATTTCACCTCGCCGTTCAAGCAAAGGACGCGAGAGAAAAAAAAACTCGAGTGCGCCGCGGCGCAAGACGAGGAGAAGAGAGAGAGAGAAGAGAACACAAGAGCAGCGATGGCGCAGCAAGCAACGCGACAAAGCAGCAAAGTTCGCTAGCTCGCAGCTGGAGCTTCTGTTGCCGCAAACCCTGGATGTGAAAGGGATGAAAACCAAGCAGTTTCCTGATAGCTAACACGGATGAAATCATTCGTACACAGATACGTCCACTTCCCTCATCCAGGAGCGTGGGGCCCGGGTACGTTCGTAGCCCGTAGTTGTACGAAGGCAGCCACGTACCAAACCCCACACAAGTGGTACCGGGTTAGGCATCATCGAAGGGACCCACACCCGGTGTTTGTACGGGGGTGGAGGGGGAGGTGGAGGAGGAAGGTCGGGGGGGGGGGTGGGTGTGGGGGGGATAGTTTAGGCAAGCTTCGAGGCAACAGCAACGAAGAAGAGAAAGAGCCCTTCTGCTTCCCCAAGTTCCACCGCAAGAGTGGAACACACTTTGCCAGAGTTCGAACCTGTGACCTGTTTTAATAATAATAATAACATTTGGGTTCCTGCTATGTACCGCTATGAGTGTTTGTTTGTCTTTTGGGTAGTTGGATGGGTCCTAATGGGGGTCCTACAAATTCTCATCTTGTTCCCCAAATTTTCACTTTACTCTGGGTGATAAATAATAAGGGTACCACCTACCTATGTGCTTTTGGGGGGGTTCCTTAAGTTTTTTCTCCTACAAATTCTCATCTTGTTCCCCAAATTTTACTTTACTCTGGGTAATAAATAATAAGGGTACCACCTAACTATGTGTGGTTTGGGGTCCTTGCTTTCCAACCCCAAAAAAAAAACCCCAAGGGTTAATTAATCATCGGTTCAAGGACCCTACCAGACTGGTAAGGCCTAAGGCAATACCAACCTTGTACCAATATCGAGACTAGGCTGGTATGTTCAAAAGTTGATACCCAACTACCAACTATGGTATTGAGGACCCTAGGTACTTGGTATGAGCTAACGCAATACCAGCGTTAATGGTCCATTCACACTTGATGTCAAAATCAATGTTCAATGTAAATCTATGTGGCATCCTAGGTGGCACCCAATGTTAAGTGGGAGATACCTTAATTTTAAAGTGAATGTTAATTTAACATAAAATCTTCCTGATAAGTATGCCCTTGTAATAGGCACCTTTAGGACCCCTTTGAGACGAGGGTCCAGGGTCCAATTTCCTAGGAACCAATTTGGACTGAATTGAAGCAAATTGAATCCTTGAGTTGGATTGTACCTTGGTCCCTAGCCTGATTCTTGGTTCTCCAAATCAGGAGCTCTCCTCTTAGCACTATTTTTTTGGTCCGAACCAATTGATTTTCCCTCCAAAACAGCTGCCATGTAGGTTTAGCCTCAATTTGCCATATTTTTGGTCTTGGACTCTTGTCTAAAGGCCTTGGGACCAATTTTTTAAAGCTTTCAACCAATAAGATTGCTTGAATCATTGGTCCATGGACCTTGGACCCTCATCTAAAGTCGCCCTTAAACAAGTAGGAGCCTGGTAGGGATGCAAGGGAAGTATCACATATAATGGCCTCATACATACCAGTCAAAAATCAGTCTTGGACCCAATAGGAAGACCAGGTTGGTGTGTTCAACCATTGATACAAAGGTAAATATTAACCCTAAACCCTAAACCCTTAGACCAACACGGGTATTAGGGTTGTTTTGTAGTGAGTTTTCACCACATGACAACCTGAAATAAATAAATAAATAAATAAATAAATAAATAATGGAATTTTTTGGGGGGGAAAAAGAGCATTAAGTTTCCTTATTTCAAGGAAAAGAAAGTTGAACTCAACATGTTTAGACCATAGGTTATATTGTATGCCTTGTATATAGTCAGCTCGGTTTGAAACAAAATTCTTCTTTTTTAATTTGATCTCTAGCCAAATTTGGCAAAGTCCTCTTGTGGATGATCTCTACTAGTCCACCTACCTCAAGAATTTGCAAAAAAAAAACACAACCTTGACTTGTATGAACTATAAATTACCCATTGGATTGGTGTATTGATGAGAAATTGGTGTTAAATATTGGCAAGTATATATATTGGTACCAATTACTAGACCAGACTTGTTGACCATGTAGGGTTAGTAGGGAAGCACCTAGCATATAGGTTAATTGACCTAATTAATTAGATGGCGGTTGCTTCCAATTTTGTTTTTTATTTTTTTTATTTTTGGCAATGAACTATTTCCATTTGGCCTATCACCACAAAATCCAAAACAAAACAAAATAGTCAACCACAACTTTGGAAGTACCCCAAAAATAGAAGTTTTCTCTTTTTAGTTTGACATTAATTATATTATTTTCAGAAATGCTGAAATTTTCACCCCCAAAAAAAAAATCAAATAAATATTCCGCGAAAAAAAAATTTTAAAAAATCTGACAGAATAATTTATTTGAGGATATATCATTTGTCAAATAATGGAATCTTCAATATTAATTAACTAATTTTTGACAAACATGTGTGTTGAAGTGGCCAAGGTACCAAAGGATGTTCTTTCTTAAGTATGGAGCTTTGAAACCTTTGTACTTGGAGTTTTAGAGTGGCCAATGGCCATATATGCTTTGACTTCTTTTAGAATTTAAAAGGGTGTATGTATGGGTGATGAAAAAAAAAAAACAACTTTGGATGTATGGGATTTTCAAGCTTTTAGATGGTCTATGTATGGACAAGATTGGGGATGTTCCCACCATGAGGATGAGCTTGGATTCCCCCTTCAAGTTCTTCCTTCTTCTCAAAGCTCTTCACATTTCCATTCCAAAATTTGCATTTCTTATATGAAGAGATCATATTTTGACCTAAAAATAGTCATGAAATTATCTACCAAAGAAATTTCACTCTAACTTGAGTTAAGCAAGTGTTATTGAGAATCTCTTCCTCCTAGCTTTGTCATGAACATGATCTTTTCCCTTTGGAAAGTGGGCTCTATGTGTCTTTGCACTATTGTTGTCTTGAGAAATGACTCACACCCAACTTTTTTGCATTGAACCCAACAAGGGAAAATGGGGGGGCTTTGTGCATATCTTTGTAATGCTCTTGGGAGGTCATCAATCCTAGTGTGTGTGAATATAGTGCATTGAACCCCAAGTATTTAATAACCTTAATTTTTAAATTGTTGACTTTTAAGTCCAAATAAGAGAACATTTTTCCCTTGCAACTTTGGAAATATTTTTATCCATATCTGAAAGGTGGATTCTTATCAAAGAGGGGATGATGACTCAAATGGGGGACCAACGGGCCATGAAATAAGGGCTGGAGTGGGGGCATGACTTTCCACATAACTTTATTCTAATAATTTCTTGACTTTAAAATCAATGACTTTAATTTAATTTGATTTTAAAGTCATGTTTTCTTATAATTTTAAAATCCATTGATTTTAGAATTCAAATGGAATATCATCTCTGAACAATATACACAAAGTCGACGAAGAAATAACTTTTCTTGACTAGACTTGGATGCAAATGGGATTGACATTTGTGTACAAACGTATGGACGATATGATATTGAGCTAGAAGCAAATTTTTAAACATGTGTAGAATTTTGTGGCACGTCACCATGAAAAGAATGGCATCATCAATAGTTGTATTATTTTGTGTTAGGGTTTGCCATAAGAGATTAATGAAGTGGTGGATTTCTCTCAAGTGTTACAAACAATTTGAGATCATGATTAAGTGTGTGCATCTTGTGCAATAGACATGGTTAAGTGAAAGCTATTGGAGCCACCATAAGACATTTGTTAATATTGAATGCACAAAACATACAAAATGTTTTCTTTTTAAGAAATTCATATGTCATGCAAACTAAACTTTCAAGCCTAGCATCATTTTAACATCAATTGAATATGAACAATACAAATCTCTCCGGATATCATTGTATCATGAAATTGAACATACCTTAATGACTTGTCACATGGTTAAGTTCTTTTGGGATGTGGGTGGTGGCATTTATAAATTAAAGCAATATGGATTTTCTAGCCAAATTAGAAATGATCTTTGTGTTAAACCAAAAAGGGATGCACTTCAATATGTATTATCCTATTTGGAAAAGGAAACCAACAAAATTACACAAGGATAGATAGCATGCAAAGCAAGCAACCCCATTGTTGGTTGATTGTAAATGACTTATTTTGTTCATCATTATGATGAGGTCCTTCCATTGTATCCTTAGTACTTAGTACATGCACACCAATGCAAGAAAGTTTTCACATGCTTATTCATATTTTGGGAACAACAAATTTTATTATTATTTAACAAAATTATGTCAACGTAAGTAATGTAATTGTTTGGTCTAGGTTATTTTTTGAACTATAAGCTAATCATCAAATTCAAATTTTAGTTTTCCACATTACAATGTTGTCGTTGATTATAAAATAATTGGTCACTTAACCAAATTCCTACAATTTGTAAATTGCAAACATTCATTTCATTTACAATTTTACAAAATACAAGTGGTATGTTTGGCAAGGTTCCAAACCCTCCCAAACCCAACCTTCTACCCTTTTTTTTCACTTATGTTCCCATATGATTCTCAACAATTTATATCAATCTTAAAATTGTTTTTTTTCATGTCCCTGCACATCATAATAAACTTGAAGAAAAAAAGTTGTTACAATGATTCATTAGACCTAGTTTAGGTAGGATGACTAAGATCTCACAATATTTCATCGTACCAAATTTTAGCTCAAAATCTCTAGTTAGCCCATTCCCAAATAAAGAAGCATGGAAAGATGTTTTTTTTAATATGTGTCCTCTTACGCTTCTTTTTTTTTTCCAATACCATATTTGTGAGCAAATTTTCAATAACTTCTCCACCAATTTGGATCCCATTTTTTAAATTGATTTTATTAATCCAATTTTTAAATTTTAGGAGGTCAATCATAGTAGTTGTGCTATGGGGATTATACGTTATACCATAGTATCATGTCAAGGTCAACATTTCAATCTCGAATAATTATTTAAATTTGATGCTTCTGAAATATTTTAAAAGATTTTTTATTTTCCTTCACCAAAATTTTATTAAAAATTGAGGTAAAACATTCCACAATTTAAAAATAATATAATTATGATAAAGTTGTCAAGGTACTATAGTAATAACAACTAATAGTTGAATGTCATTTTGGCAAACTTGTCAAAACCTCAACTATGTGATCAATAATTAGCTATGAAGCCCTATTTCAAAACATCTCCATTTGTTTGTTAGTTTTGAACATATTTAGTTTTGTTTAATGTTGAAAGATCCACTTAAAATAAGTTGTGCATTTCTCATTCACAATTTTTTTTAAAAATTAACCAATGTTTTTCCACATTTCATTTTGTATTTTCCTTCTAGAAAATAAACCCCAATGCAATTTTTTCAATTTTCATGACATTTGACATGTCACAAAATTACAAATTGTTTAAACCAATGTTGGCTAGTTCTTACTCTTCAAGAAAGCCTCTAGTCCAAACTACACCTTTTTTTTAATTTGAAAGAATCTTAATTTTGATTAAAGGATTTTATTTTCTAATATAAAAATTGGTCTAATTCTAAACTTGGTTCTTCATGTTTCAAGAGTCTTGATTCCTTGTTTTTCAAGAAAAAATTCATGATGGGTCTAGAGCTACCCAAAACTTTTTTTTTTTTTAGTTACTAGCATGTACCACCAATAAAATGTTAAAACCCATGTCAATTGCATGCCTAAATACATTTTTCCCAAATATGTTTTTTACATACTTCACATGCACATTCCAAAAGTAAAAACTAGAGTCAATTCATCAATAAATAATATTTTAAATAGTAAAATGATTTTTTCTAAAAAATATGAAAATAAGGTGTTGAAAACCATCATAATTATCACAAGCTACAATCTAAATAATTTCACCCTCATATGAGGATATCATAGTAGATTGTGAAATAATAATAATTTCAAATTTGTAAAACTGATTTTTTTGTGAATAAACAATTATTCATTTGTCCATGCGAAAAGCAACCCTATGCTAGAAAACATGCCTAATGCCACCCCACCCACACCACCCCCAAAGTATTATTCAAAGTTCTTTTTCTTTTCCAAACTAACATGGTTAACCCTAATTTTTTCATTTTTGGTTTTTCATTTTTTTAAAATCAGTTTTAGGGCTAGTTTTGGTTATAGTTATGAGTCTAGCTCTAGCTAAAAGCCAAATCCTAATTCCAATTTCAATTCTAGGTTTTGGTTTTAATTTTGAATTCATTGTTCAAAATTTAGAATCAACAATCTAGGCACTTGATAACTAGATTGAAAACCATATTTGGAACTGGCCAACAATAGTTTAAATTCATATGTGGTCTCCACACGAGGAGTTAAGTTGAGTGCGAGTGTTGATACATACATGCTTTAAAATGTAGGAATTATGTCAAGTAAATGATTGTCAACTTTCAAGGAAATTTGAAATATTATTGTTAACTATTTCAAAAGTTTTATTGCTTAAGGTATTTTTTGGTCATATGTGTCTTAATTAATGAAAATCAATTGCCAATCAAAGTGAAAACATGCTACATACTTTACATGACCATGGAATGAAATGTTTTTAAAGAATGATGAGCATATGTCAAAATGTGACATCCATGATTAGGACGAATTGTGATTAGTGTTCAAATCCAATCATGGAGTTGTATTTACATTGTGATTATGCCATTTTTTCAACTTTAGTCATGGTTGCAACTACATGATTAATAGGTGTTTTGTCAAAATGACTACATTGACCTTATTTGACCAATTTACACAAATTGGAAAAACATGAAAATGGCCTTTAATTTACAAAATGAATGCATCAATATAAATTTGTGTAATACACTACATAATTGCTACATAATTTTCTACAATGTAAGCTTATAGTGAAATGAGTATTTTATCATGTCTTGTTAATGGGTCTTTACTGCTGAATGTTTTTCATGAATTTTATTTTATTTTGAATTTCATAATAATATCCACATGTGGTTCAAGACAAGATTTGGGGAAAACTACCATATTTTGCAATTCAATATAATTCTATAATAGGGTTCCAAAATTATGTACCCCTATAGAACATTCATGTTGTTTGCTCGTATAACATAAGTGTTGTGCCATGGACCACAAAGGCTTAAAAAGAAGACTATGTTTAGCTTGGAACTCGGAGGTTGATGGTTTAGGTTAATTGAAGTCACTATGAATGTTTGTGCGCATCTTTCTTACACAAAGGTGTGAAATTTAACTCAAAACTAGCATTTAAGGTTTTGTGCACCACCTATTTATTGTTGATATAATTTTCATTGGTAATTTAACAAACCATTTTCACCATGGTTTAGATGCCTCTTTTTTCACATCATAGTTTTGGAGGCAAAGTTGCATGTCATTAGAAGAAATTTGAAAATCAACGATTGAATTTGCGACTCATTTGTAATTATAATGGACACATGCAACTAAAAATAACCTAGTTGCCTTGGATAAGTGTCATAAAACAATCAATCACAAAAGACATGACATGGCCATGAAAATGAAAGTGTAGTCACAAACCTTACAACTAGGCCAAAATTTCTCATCCATTACCATGGATGATTTTTAGTATGATGTGGAATCCCAATTTGTGAATGCATTTGCAACTACATTTGGGATAGTCACATGCTACCAAATGTGCCATTGATGGGTGGTTAGGATTTCATCACGTGATAATTTTAAAAGCCAATGGCCATAAAACACGTAGCAATTTTCTATTTGTTCAAAAAAGATATATTATAATTACAATAATTAAATATTATGATTATCCTAATAAATATTACAATTGCAATAATTCAACATTATAATTATTTATTTATAATCTATCATAAGCTAAACTATAATGCAACCCATTATAAGTTAGGCTAAGGTATGATAGGCTACTTAACATAGGCTAAATAGGTAGGTAAGATATTATTTATGTTGTTGGGGACAAGCCTTTTGATTGGTTCATCCCAAATGGCAGCACTATGTTTATAGTGCATACCATGAATCTAATCCATTCTTTCACGTACTTATATATTTTACAAGTTTGAACTTGTAAACAAAAGATATAGGATAAATTATAATGAAAAAAAAACACTACAACACTATCACATCCTTTGTCCCATAGAATAAAATAATCATATATCCACACAATAAAATATTTACTATTTACCCTAACTATTTACTACCTATCTTACATACTACGTATTACCTAGGCTACATATAGGTACTATATATTACCTAACTTAAATTTAATAAATAATTAGCTAACCCACCTATATTATTATTATTATTATCATTATTATAAATATCATATATTCGCATAATAAAATATTTACAATTTAACTTGCCTAATACTATCTACAACCTAGCCTACATTCATTAAATTAATTGTTTAACATAGATAGTTAATTAATCAATTAATACAAAACACTATGACATATCCACAAAATAAAAAAATTATTGAGTCATAAGGGATGGGTAACCAGTTCAAGAACCCAAGATCCTGATAATACAAGTGCACTTTTGTAACCTACCTACCTACTATTTATTAGTACATATCCTACTTATTACATATTATTTTGTTAATCTAATTAATTGATTAAGTACCTACCCTAATTACTTAATTAGTTAATATGAAAACATGATCACATATTCACACAATAAATTACTTAACCTACCTATTACCTATCTTACTTACTACCTACTACCTAGTCTATTAATTAATTTATGACCTAGCCTACCAACTACCTACCTAAGTTTATTTAACCTAACTGTGTTGAACCTTTATTTATTACCTAGCCTATTATCTACACCTAGTAAATTGACCTACTATGATGTATAGATAACTTAGGCCAATTAATTGAATATGCAAGTTAGGCTATGACGCACTCCCAATTCCTTGAAGGATTCAAATGTGAATCCAAGTAGAAGACAATGGAAGAAGGAAGAGTCGAGGCACGCTCCCTAACTCACAACACTTCGAGGGGTAGAGGGGCGTGTTGGAGCTTCAAGATGGGACTAGAAAGAGTTGACAAGCTTCACTCACTCACATGGGCCTACACACAACCCACACAAAGTGGTAAGTGCATAATTAGAACACCTTTGGTGCTAAAATGAACCATGGGCAACAGGGACACATTAGATTCACCACGGCCCAAACTTGGGGGAAGCCACCACCGTCCCCGTTATAATATACTTTGTGGTTGGCCACGAAGCCCACATCCAAATGGCTTTTCTTTCTCGGGACTCCCAAATGGCAGTCTCGAAATCGCGCTAGTTGAGATTCCCACAACTTTGGAACCTCATAGCTTTGCGAAAAGACCTCAGATCGAGATGCGGTTTAAAGCAAATTTGTAGCTCTTGTCGACAACTTTCCAATGGTATGTTGCATGCTTTCTGCAGCCAAGTAAATTGGGTCGATTTCCGACTTTTTTTGGTCGATTGGCAATTTGACTCCCGAGCCTTCTTTTGGCCATAACTTGTGTTTCAAACGTTCAAATGAGCAATGTGAGCCCATTTTAGACATTTATGTTTCAAGAGCTTTCCAATGATATAAAGAACGTCACAAGACATTGAGTTTTGACCCCTGAAATCATTCTCTGAAGTTTCAGGAGTCCATTGAGACTCCATCTCCCAAAGTGGAAGTTGCCTTGGGAGTGTGAAGGTTCACTCCTTCATATTCCCTCACATTTTCTTACACTCCTAGAAGTATGTGATGTGATTCCCATGCTTCTTTTTGGCCCGCAACCTTGCGACCTCTTTGCCTTGACTCCTGGGCTTCCTCTTTGCTCATAACCTTATAAGCCCTTTGCCTTGGTTGCGAGCCCAAAACTAGGGTTGCGACAGGCTAGGCTACCGATATGCCTATTTAATTTAATGTAATTTATTAATCTTACCTAACTTAATTTACCCACTAGGTTATAATAAGCTTTTATAGCAACCTATTAATTATTAGATATTATATCATGGAAGACCCATGGATAATTGCAAAGAAAACCCATGGATGGGTACATTGAAGGGATAATAATATAGTTGAAATAACAAATTTTGCCATGTGTTATTTATGTTTTTTTGTACATGTGATAGACTATATTATTGTAGTCGCAAAAAGAATTATCTTATCATCCATTAATGGATGGAATCAAAATTGGATGACATTGTCCATTTTTCATCCACATTCTCAATGAAAATCATATTAATAATAAATTGCAGTTGTATTTGTGACTAGAATTTAGTTCAACCTTTCCCAAATAGTTGCATATGTGATTACAACAAGTTGCAACTACATGGACATGTAGGACCAACACATTACTATAGTCATAAAATAAGTTGGTTTGGACATTAATTGCATAGTAGTCACAAAAATATGGTCAAAATGAACAACATTTTTTTTATTGTGTTAGCAAAATATTGGAATAGCTTCATGCCAAAACATTAGTGTAACTTCACACCACCTTTAAGCTAAAAGTGACATTGGTGCAATGGTTTTGGGCCACTAACAACCTAAGTTGCTTGACTTGTCTATGTTTGCGAAACATTCTAGTATGGGCATTGTTAGGGTGGAAGTGGCATTGCACACCTTGGAAACATCATAAGGAAAAAACACTACTATAGCTTATGGGATTCGTTTGTGCAAAAAAAAATGCACATGTCACCACCATTGACCAAAGAGGCTTTGCAAATCAAGGAGGTGAACATTTGTGAAAGTGATTGTTTTGATGTTGAATCATTGGCTTCTTTGAATGTTGACAAAACATACAACCAATTCCATAGGTTGTTACAATATTCATGTTACGTATCAAAATTGTAAAGAAATTGAAGTTTTATAGAAGTTGATGCAAATGCAAACCTCATATTGTTTATGGTCATGAATGTGGGGATCTTGCATTTAGAAAGAAGTTTGATGCAAATCAAGATTCTTTAACATCACAAATTAGGGGTGGTTCACCATTTCTTAATTCATGTAATTGCATGTACAAGTTCTCATTAAAGGTGAAATCATAAACAAGAAGTAATCTTGGGGTTTAATAATAACCTTGCAATGCAATTGGATTTGGGTGCTTGAAATTTCTTATAAATCCAACTTCTCATTCAAAATCATCTTAACATTTCACAAGTCCAGCCATTATAAGTTTTTTCACTATCACCATGTGACCATTTAACAAAATAGTTTTGTAGATTATACCAAAGCCTCCTTGTCCAATCTCATGTTACTTATTTAATGAAACTTGAACATTATTTTCCATCCAATCATTTTCCAATAATTTATGATTTTGCCAAAACATTACCAACTTACTACATGTTAAATGTTTTATAAACAGTGATTGCAAAACATTTTCCATTATCCCATTGTATTGTGTTGTGGCCATATATGTGCCCATGTGTTCAACAAAGTGACAATTATAACCCCAATTACAATTATTGTTGTAATTGAAATGGCATTAATAGCTAAAATACTTAACACAATTCTTTTTCCCTTTCACATGGGTGAATGGGTTGTTTAATGAATGTATTTCTTGGTTAAACATTATGGGTTTTGAAAGGCCTAAGCGACATGCCACACCAACTAGTTTACGATGGAAACCATCATTCCGCGGAACGTCAATTGTGATACATTAAAAAAGACATTTTAATTAGGAATAGGGCCTTTCAACTAATTATTGGACACATTGACCATTACTAAATTCCTAAGCCATTGAAAATTTGGTGTGGTTTCACTAGTCAAAAAACATGGTGTATTCATTAACATAAATCATTATGGGACTTTAAAAGTGAAATACGTTCATTTCACTTTAATCATTTCACCTTACCTAAGGTTATGTCACTATAAAATCATTACATAATCATCATGTTTAATTACTCATTAACGTAATTCATTATTAAATGAAATAATTCATTATAATAATAATTATTTTAAAATATTTAAATACCTTAGGTTATTACTTTTAAAGATTTACTACCTATGTTATATTACTTTAAATTATTTTAGATTATTTCATCATATATTATTTTAAATTGTTGTATCTTAAGTTATTTTCAATTATTCCACCTTAAGATATCATAAACTATTATACCTTAAGTTATCCATAGTTATTCAATGTTATTCCACCTTATGTTATTTTCAATCATTTTTCGTTATTCTTAGTAATTATAAGTTATTCCACCTTAAATTATTATAGGTTATTTTCATTTATTTTAGGTTTATTCATTTAAAGTTGTTTTTAAATATTTATTAAAGGTTGTTATTGGTCATTCTAAGTTATTCCATCTTCGACTATTCTCATACATTTTAGGCTATCCCCAGATTATGGTATTTTAAGCTATTGCACCCTATCTTATTTTTGGATATTTTAAATTATTTCACCCAAAGTTAGTTTTAATTATTTTAGGCTATTCCACCCTAGGTTATTCTGTGTTATTATATTCTAAGTTATACCTTAACCCAAGGTGGAATAACTTAAAATAACCTAAGGTATAATAATATATAATAGTTTATGGTATAAAAGTTTAAGGTGGAATAACCTATAATAGTTGAAAATAACTTTAAGTATAATCATTTAGAATAATTTGAAGTATAATAGTTTAAAATATCATAAAGTAGTGTGCTTTAAAATAGCCTAAGGTGGAATAGTTTAAAATAACCAACAATTATCATAAATAGCCTAAAGTAGAATAACCTATGGTGGAATAGCTTAAAATAACAAAAAAAATCTAAGGTATAATAGCCTAAAGTGGAATAATTTTTAAAAGCTAAAAATAACCTAAGGTAAAATAACTTGGAATAATAAAAAAATAACTTATAATAACCATTGTATAATATTCTAATAATATTTTAGGATTAACTTGAAATCATAGCCTATGGTGGCCTAAGAATAGTTTAGGGTAGCCTACATTAATTTAATAATAACTTATAATAATTTAAAACTTAAAAATAGTTATAGTAACTAACACTAACTTAAAAATAACCTAGGACTAACATAAAATCTTAGCCTATGGCAGCTCACACATAGACTTGGGTAATCTACATTAGCTTAAAAATAACCTAAAATAACTTATTAATATCTTAGGTTATGTAGGTGTGTAAGGTATTTAATGACAATATATCTAAGGCAAATTTTAAATAGGTTAAAAAATGAACATGAATAATAATATGTTAATGACAAATATTTAAATGGTGGTTCAATGGTTAAAAACTTGTTTTTTAAACATGGAGGTGAGGGGAGGTGAAGGGTTCAAACTTTCACATTTACACCTTAAGTTGGTGGGCTTAAGTGGCCTAAATAATGTAGTTTAATATCTATGTTCATATCCCAATTTAAGTTTAAGGTTCTTAAGTGCTTAACCTAACTATGAACTAGGAGGTTAATTTAGTGAATTAATTATTAGTGAATTCATTTGTTCATCATAACTAATCCCCATTCACTAAGGGGTTGACCAATTTTGCCCGAATATTTTTTTCAAATTCACTTAATATATAATGAAACACAAAATGAACTTGGACACATATTGGTGTAATGTTTGTCAAGATTAATTATTTAAATTTGTGGACCATGAATTTACATGCAATGCATGGGATAATGTAATCAATAGTGAAAGTGTTTTTATATTTTTTCACATGTCAAAATTCATGAATGCAATTTCACATGTCATTGAACCTAAATGGTATTTGAAACTTAAAAACTATAGGCTTTAGATTAAATGGAAAGGAAAATTTCATAATTTGTTGTTTTTTTTTGTTTTTGCCTTTCTAATTGGTTTCCTAGATCGTATCTTCCTCTATGTTTTGTTATGCCCACCAACATCATGATAAGAATCTTCCTATTTGCTACTAGTTGTATGGTACAAAAATGGTATGGTGCTTATTGTTCAATGTTGACCTCATCCACTACAATAAGCTATGGAAGTCAATGGGGATGTTATGGTGGTTGGTCACAACCATAGAATACCATACAATGGCATTTCCAAAGGTCAATAAACATGCATGTATGACTTTTAGTATTTCAGATTTTTGTATGTTTTTAAAGGTTGGGTCTTTTTTTCTTTTTTTTTCCTTTCATTACCTCATATATTGTTGAATGCCCATGCCAAAAATGAAATTTAAAAAAAGGTTTGGGGTTTAAGGGGTCCATCCAAAGGAATGCACATTGTATTTTAGGGTTATCAATTTTAAAATATGGATTACAAAGTATGCAATGTTGATTAGGGAGGGAGGTTGATTGGATTTCCTATGCAAGATGGGTGAGTTGTTTTTAGAACCAAATCACATGCATGAGCTAGGGGCTAACCTTCATAAATTTTGAGTTTTAAAAGGTGGGAACATTAGGGTTTAGTTAAGATGCGTCATTGTCTTGTGATGAAATTACACAACCAATTTTTATACATTCCTTAAAGCATGAAATAACTAAACAATTAGAAGATGGAATCCATTTTAAGGTTTCCACTATTATATTAGATGATGTGCCTACAAATGTTATTTATGTTGACATAATAAGGGAGTGGAAACATGAAGCAAATTTACCAAATGTAAAAAAAATAGTTATGTGATGATAATGTGGGGGTGAATATGTAAGCCGAAAAATGATACATATTGCTTAAGATTTCCTAATGAATTTGTGTACATTTGGAAGCTTGAAGGTTTATGTGGCAAAACCCAATTGGGTTTATCTTCATCTCCTTTGATTTTACAAGCATAATGCATGATGGGTTTCAATAGGGTGGGTTCATTTAAAATAAATGACCCTATGAACCTTGTAAATTGACTATATGCTAAGGAATATGAAAATTTGTCATAATTAAAAAATGAATTATGTCATTTATGAAAAGGCCTATAAGATGGTTTACAATTGCAACTTCTACCATGGAGGAAGGTTGTCTACAAGGATCATAATCCCTTGACACTTCAATACTTTTGGGTGCAATCCCATTTTGTGATGTGTTAAGCTTGGACATGTAAGCTTTCATAATTTCTTTGGAGTCGAAATGCACATGTTCAACTTAATTATTAATGTTTGTTTGTAGCATGATAAAAAACATGTGAAAGTCCTAACCATCTATGCACCTTAATATTCATAGCCCACACTAATGGCCCCACTTTCAAGTAATGGTAGGGGCCTAAAACTTATGCCATATGGGGCCTTTCTCTCCACATGGTCATAACTTGTATGGTGATTTGCCTATTTCGTTGTTTGTTAACAATGAAGCCAAGGTCATTGGGGATAAAATTACCCTAGCTATTGTATGATGGTTTATGGCTATGTAAATAGGATTACAACATTTGAATGAAGGTACTAGTTTAACAACAACCACATCAAGGGCCTCAAGTTGCCTAAGAACAACCAAGATTAAACTTAAACAATGGCATTTGACAATCCTTGAATGTTATAATTCATATTGAATCTATTATTTGTGAATTTGTTACAAGATGCATCATTTGATTCATTTAAAGAAGACTGGGTTAATGGGGAGAAGAGCTACTATAATCCCATCTCAAGATCCACCTATTGTTGGCAATATTGGGGTCAACAATGATAAAAGTGAATTAGGGGTCCAAATGGCAAGTGCTTTCCATCAAACTTGGCAAGCACGTGATATAGCCATCAATGAATCCATGACTAAAATTACAAATTCAATTAGGGAAAATCTTTTCAACTTGGGGACTAAAATGAAACTTTACAAAAATTTAGAAGGGGATGAGGAAAATATGAATATATGTGGAATAGATGATTCGCGCTTCTCGAAGATAATGAAAAGTCCAAAATGCCATTGTATGAAGGGACTGACCTTTTTAGATTGACATGCATATTAATGTTGTTGAATATACATGTTACATAGGGTCACCAATGGGTTTGTTGATGAATTATTGTCCTTGCTATGAAATTCCATATTACCAAAACCTAACAACCTCCCTAGGTCACATCACAATCCTAAAAATCTAGTTCAAAATCTATGTCTAGGGTATAATATATTTCATGCATATGACAAGGGTCGTGTCTTGATTTGTGACCAATATAATGTAACAAAAGAATGTCATGTTTGTAGTCAATCTCAATATGTAATTGAAAGTAATAAGGTACCAAAAAAGGTGTTGAAGCATTTTTCACTATTCTTTAGGTTGAAGAGGATGTTTAGGGCTCCAAATCTTGCAAAGTTGCAAAAGTGGCGCCATGGCAATAATCAACCACATGGTTGACCTAAGTAGTTTTCATTTTTAACCACAACTTACCTCCGTGGCTTATGACCCAAAAAATCTTTTATGTCGTTTACCTTGTTGGTTTAGGAAAAGAGTTAGTTAATAACCACAACACTGATACATATATAATTGGCAGAGGAATTGTAAAAACTTTGGAAGCAGATGAATGTTTGGAATGTCGCTTATCCAATAAGGACAAATAGGTTTACACTTCATGTTATTAATGTGGCGTGTCCATGGGGTGAATGCATGATCGAGTGTTTCAATATCAGTAGAAATTACACTCCTTATAAATCCATACAAGATTTTTTTAAATGACTCAAATGGACGTGGTTGTTACTTTTTAAAATTTATTATTATTATTATTATATTAGAATAATACATGTTCAATCACCTACTAACCTTCACAAATCCACATAAAATCTTGTGTTTAATGTAGCTAATATCATTTTTTAATTTGGAAGTCCTAAAAGGAAAACCCACAAAGTCCATATGAATAATGACCCATGTAAAACTTTCAAAAACATATGTTCTTAAAACAAAGAAATTAAAAAAAAAACAAAAATTGCAACTCATATGGACTTATAAAAATATGGTCAAATTTTAACCATTCAAAATTCCCTAACTATTAAACGGTCAAGGTTTTCAAAAAAAAATTCCTCATGTGAGTTTATCATCTTGTAAAACATCAAATATTGAATCCAATAACAAATTTGGAATGTAAATCAATATTTTTTTTTTCATTTTTTGATGTTCTAATCAAATGACTAATCCATATTTTTCAAATTCAAAAGTCCATTACTACTAACAAATGAGTTTTTAAATCAATAAATAACCACAAAATTCCTTTCATAATGAAATTATTAGTTTAGATCCAAGTACCAATTTATAGATTTAAGGATATATTAATCACCATATGCATTTGATTAAAAGGTACCTAGGAAAAAACATTGTTTTGTCACAAAAGTGAGCCATTTGATTATGCATCTACCCCATGATTTATTTACATATGGTTTGTTGTTATGGCAAAATGACCAATGGCTACAAGGGCTACTTTGTTTATGGTGCAAACAAATTGTGAATTTTTTGGAAAATAATCTTCTATTGCCATCGTAAATGTTTAAAGACCAAATCATTGATTAAGGTCAAATGAAGGTGACTTTGATGGCAAGGTTGAAAGAAGGGTTATTTTGATGGTTAGGTTAAAACAAGCAGTGTTGCAACATCTTAAGTTGTATGAGGGTTAGAACTTGGAAGTTGAATGGCCAAAATGAGGATTATAATTTGTGTCTCAAATAAAGGTGAAGTGATGGTTTGTTTTGTTTGACTTGCCTTATTAGAAGGTATGTTATAGCTCCCTTTTTTATGACTAGTTTTAATGTCCATTCATGGTATCTTTCTCCAAAGTTACTAATTGAAAATTGGAACACAACATTTGGAGTTTACAAGATCTTAAAATATGGCACACATTTGATATGATGCACTTTTAGAAAAATATTATAGTTAACGTCATTAACATTGTTCTTGAATAAAAGGACATGAGGAAGGTGAAAAAATACCTCCAACCTTTGGGTGTTTGTTAAGCATGTTGGTTAAAGCTTCACCTTTCAAGGAATGTTGAGGTTATGGTGCCTATAGCCCCATGGGTCATACTTGAAGAAAAAGAACCTTATTCTTGGATACAATGGCAAACTTGAAATTGTTTTTAAAATATGTATCAAGATTTTAAAAACACATAATGAAGTCCCATGATTATCATGTCTTGTTCCAAAACATTTTCCATTGTGTTGTAATAAATAATGATTAAAAAACCTTGAATAGCCAACATATCTGCAAATATGTAGGATACTAAAACTTTTATGTACCAAGGTGTATGATCAAACAACATAACAAGAATTGAAAAATGCAACTATAGATTCATTATGATTTTTTGAGAAGGTATTTCTTTTAAGTTTCTTTGACCTAATGACACAACATTTGTTCATTTGATTGACAAACTTGACTTGCATATCTTATGTAGTCCCATTGGATGTAGCCATTCAAGAATGCAATGAAAGATTTTTAAGGTTATGTTTAGAACATGGTTAAGTTAGAAGGTAGCAACCCTAGCCTTGGGCTCATGACCAAAGCAAAGGGTTGCAAAGGTGCGGGCGAAGAGTGAAGCCCAAGAATCACATTTATGCTCCCGAGAGTGTAGGAAAGTGTGAGGGAATGAACCCTCACATTCTTAAGTGAGCTTCCACTTTGGAAGTTGAAGTATCGATGGAATCTCAAATTTTCAAAGGGCAATTGTAGGCATCATTGGATTAAATAGTTCCTTATACCATTGGAAAGTTCTTGGAATGTAAATGTCTAAAATGGGCTCGCATGACCCTTTGGGTACTTGAAACATAAGCTATGACCCAAAAAAAGGTCGGGAGTTGAATTGCCGATTTGACTTCTGACCACTAAAAGTCAGAAATCGCCTTGATTTACTTATGTGCAGGTGGTGTGCCACATATGTTAGAAAGTTCTTGACAAAGGCTACAACTTTGTTTTAGACCTCACTTCAATTGGAGGTCTGCACAAGAAATTATGGGCATCCAAAATTGTGGAAGTCCCAATTTGAAAAATTTCGAGACTTCCAACTTGGGAGTCCCGGGACCAAATGACATTTGGGTGTTGGCCCCATGACCAAGCACATGGAATACTATAAGGGGGAAGGTGGTGGTTTCCCCCAAGTTCGGGTCGTGGTGAGTCTTGTGAATCCTTGTTTGTTTGTGGCTCATCTGTGCACCAAAAGTGTTCCAATTATGCACTAACTAACTTGTTGTTTGGTTTGTGCAAGTCCATGTGAATAATTGACATGCTGGGCACTTGTCCTAGTCCCCAGCCCAGTGTTCCAACACACCCCTCTACCCCTAAAGTGTTGCAAGCCAAGGAGTGTACCCCAACTCCTCATCCTTTCGCTATTTTCACCTTAGATTCACAGTTGAGTCTATCAAGGAGCTTGGGGGTGTGTCAAAAGGTTACATATTTGATGAAGCCCTTGGTTTATGCATTGAATTCAATCAATGTTTTAAGGCAATGAGGTGTTGTGTTTGGGATGTTAATAAAGAAGAAAGGGGTGATTAGGGAGATTGGAAAGACAACCCAAATCACACACATTGCCTTTGATTGTGTGACATTGCACATCACTACAACAAAAGGTGTCCTTGTACACCAAGTGATTTCATTGGATTTTGAGTGAATTCACTGGTTTAGTGAATAGGGACTAATGAACTGCACCCACATTTTGTAGTAGTGCATACATATGTGTGTGAAAACCAAAAATTATTGTTTCCATGGCGAAAATGAAAACCTCCACATCTTTAATAAACTAAATATACCTTCATGATTGTTGTTTTTAATTCTTGACAACATTGTTAAGCATTTGAAACTAATGTAACTAATCTATTTAGAAAGGTTTTAGGGTTTGATTATGATGGTAACCAAGTGTTTTATGATTAACATGCAAGAGGTACGATTTTATTTTGAAACATTGTTAAAAGTGGTGAAAATTTGGAAACATTGCCTAGTTTCCCATAATGGTTGTAAGAGGCCATTGTTATTTATAGTGCAAGAGGTTTTCCAAGTGAAGATGAATATGAGTTGCAAGTCCTTTTGATCCCATTTGCACTTGTGGCCAAGTCTTATAAAAACATTGTAGCTGGTTGTGTGCATGGCTTAGGTATGGTAACATAATTACTTATGATTGGATAATGCTAGTTGAGTTTTGAACACACCCATTGACTACAAGGGCATGCCCTAATCCAACAACTAAATGAATGACCTAAGTTGGGGAATGCAAAAAACTTATCAAGTTAAATTATGGGACAATTAAGGTGCCTATTTTATTGTGTTACTGGGTGCAAGTTAAAACACATGATGCACAAGTTGCAATGAAAAATGATCAATTTGGATTCACTTTTGTAAACTCGAAAAGGTTATTACCCACACATGAACAATCCTTTGTATTGCCTTTACAAATCCAACAAATGTTTTTTTATGATTTTGTACATAATCTTAGTTGGAAAATTATTCCATTAAAGTGCTCTAAATTTCAGTGAATGGTTGGGGACAATTGTGATCATGTTGAGCCAACAAACCTTACAAAGGATATGCCAAAAATTGTTGTTGTTGTTGTTAACGTATTTGCTTGTGATGACAACTAACAATCAATTAATGGTGTTAACTATGAAACAATGCAATGGAGTTTCATACAAGTCTACAATTTGACCTTTTTACACCTTCAACCCATATGTAGAAGATTAAAGTTTGGGTTCTAATGCATTAACTACTATTTTCAAAATAAATTGTGTTTTGCATTATCTTTCATCCAAACCAATAATTTATTATTCCTTTCAAGGACACCCAAAAATAGATGTCATTTTCTTGATAAACGTACCCAAATTTATTGGAACCAATGCTTAAAGAGAACATTGATGTTAACATTAAGAACTTAGACAAAAATGCATTCCAGTTTATTGGGCATATCATATGAGGTTGGTTATGTGTCATCTAGTTAACAATCGAGTCCTAGATCATCAAATTGGGACAAATGGAACCTATATTACTTGGAGAGTGTCCTTCATCATGCAAGTTATCACAACAAACTATTGTAAATAATAATAAGATTTTTGAGGAATTCAAATTCAAATATTAAATTTAATTATGTGTTTTTGAAATTTTATTTTTTAAAAATTGAATAATCATTGTGTCAAATAATGTCCATTTTGCAAAAGACCCCTTTAGTTGCAAAATTATGGAATTGTTAATGTTCCCAAGAATCATAATTGAAAGAATCCATCAACCAATTCAAAAAACACATTAAAATTGGAAATCATTTTTTTAAACAAAAATTCAAAATATGTTTGAAATTTATGATTAATATGTGACATGCAAACATGTATAATGTACATGTTGCATATAACAAAATTGTAGTTTGAGATATAAGAGGTTGAATCATGACTCCATATATGGTTTGACCATATGTACCACAAGGAACAAAACATGCAAAATTTGAACCTATATGTTTATTTTACAATGAAAATCACACAACTAATAAAGTAATGGGGCAATGTTAATATACCATAAGGTGAAATTGCAAAAAAAATCATACAAAAATTTCAAATCTACAAAATTAGTTTCAGAGTACCTTACGATCCTTGGATTAAAAAAAGACATTTAGTTCCCTTTGTTGTGAACAAACACAAGTAACTAAAGTTACAAATAACCAAATGTTTTTGTTTCAATAGGAATAAAAAGTTCATATGGGAGAACCAAGAATAAAGAATGTAAGAGTGAACCTTTTTGTAACATTCATTTTCCCTTACATGACAAGGATGTTGTGTGCCATCTTCACAAGTTAATTATGTTTGCTTGTAGTGAACCATTGTTTGTCAAATGTTTGAAGGTTATGAACTAAACAACTTAATTAGTAAAAGGAGGAGGTAGGTAAGAAAATTAAACCTTGATCCATGATGTCATTTTATGTTTTTTACCTTGGAAGTTTATGTTTCAAAATATTTGAGATTATTACTAACATTTATGTGTGGAGCCATCTCCATTAGCTATAAGACTTCAATAAATAAAAATGCAATGTAAGTTTTCTTACATTTATCCATAGGTAAGAATTTGTTAAAATGTATAATGAAAATACACTAAAAATTGTAGACCATACCAAATTTATATGATATATTTTCCATTATTTATCTAATTGTTACAATTATGAAAACCATTGTAAAAAATTTTACAAAAAATCCTATCTTTATAAACCTTTGGCTTACAAATACCAAAAGTACAAATTAACCTTTATTATTTTAATTATTAATATTAGTCCATAGCCATAGATATTTTCATTCATTTTTCCAAGGGAACAAACAAGTTAACAATGTAGAGGTAATGAAAAATTTAAAACATTCCATATCATTAATGACACAATATTTGACATTGAAAACCTAAGGTTATTTTCCACCATGGAATTTCACAAAATATTAATTTAGGCAAGATAAAAAATCAATGTTACAGTGTGTTCAAGAATCATTTCTCATTCAACAATCAAAGCAAAAACATGTATTTTTCAACTTGGCCTTGGGACAACAATGATTGCAAAATCAATGTTACTTGATTGAAATGACTATGTATGTTTCAATTATCCAAAAACATGTATGTTTGATATGAATAAGTCCAATATTTATTTAGTCATATTAAAAATTACTAATTACATGTGGACAATGTGGCACCTACTTGGTTGTAGTTGTAGTGGCACATTCACATGGACAACATTGTGTCACCGTGCATGATACAAAATATGTGATGCCTATGAGGAGATTGTAATTCTAATGACGAGATTAAATTTTGTTAATCAAATTCTAGTTGTGCACATCAACATGTCAACATGCATGACATAAAATATACTTGTGAAATTAAAAACCTACAAAATTGAAAATTTGAAATCAATAACTATGTATTTCACATGTGTAAAAAGCTTTTTTATGGAATTACATATTTACACTAACAAATTAGAAATATTACAATGCATTTTATGAAATGAATAATTTAAATTAATGTATTCTCTTTACATTTTAATTTGGAAACATTACATATTTAAATGAAATTATAAAAACACAAGGGTGTGAACAAAATGAACTAGACCAAAATGTTATCTTGATAATTTACTTGTCAAGCGGATAAAAAGGTAAGATCAAAATCCAATATAAAGTTATTATAAATTCAATTCTTTTACTTGAATGATTTAAAAAAAATCTTCACTATTGTGCATTAATTTTCAAATTTTGTGTTGGAAAAGTAGGATGAAAATAAAGTTTGCTAAATGCAAATAGCTTTTGAAGTCTAGTTTTTGTAATGTAATATTTGTTTCAAGTATGTGTCAACATAGTCTAACATGAAACAAGTTTTTTTTTGGAAACAATCCTTATTTAAATATATAATGATATTTATATCCTAATATATATTTATTTCTAATGATTAAAAAAAATACGATATTGATCAATCATTTTCAAACATATTTGTTTCATACGTTTATTGTTCTAAAAATACTCAAATTTTGTGTTCAACTTATATGAACTCAATGGAACATACAAGAGTTTCATAATCAAACTTAAATAAAGTTTGAACCTTAGATGTATGGACACAATAAAATTTAATTTATAATAAATAAATAAATATATTAAAAAGTGTAATGTCTTTACATTTTTAAATTTAAAAACTAAAAAATAATGAAATTAGGAAATTAAAAATATTATTTCAAATATAAAATATTTTTTTAAACTTTAAAACATTTTTATTATGAAATTACATAAAAATAATTTAGTGCTCAATATTTAAAAATACATGTGTTTATATTATGTGATGATTTGTTTGCCACCATGTGAAGTGATGGTCACATGGTTAATAATCATGGATTTGAAGGTTCAAGTTTGTTTTGCTTATGTTTTGTAGTTGTGAATTACTCATGAGTAAAATAAATCATATTGCTATGATAAGAAGATAACAATAATAATGTCATGCATATACTTATGTTTATTACTACTATATATATATATATATCAATGAGTCATAGGTTTGGTGACCCATCAATAGTTTAGGAATTTTTGTACAAAAGTTATTTGCTTTTTGTGTTAAAGTCATAGGTCCAACAACATAGCAACAACTCATCAAATAGTCTAATAAAAAAAAGAAATATACAAAATTGACTATAAAGAATTCAAAAATAATAATTTTGTGACATTTTATCTTGTGGGTTCAATGCACTTCAACAACCCGTGATAGTTCAAGATAAAATAGATTATTATTTTTCAAGAATGAAGATAAGTTCAAATTAATAAATTAGTTTGACCACATCATGTAGCATTAATTCAACACTTTGGTCAATGTAAACATGACATGCTAAAGCCAAGGAATCTTTGATTAGTCATTGTGCATGTCACTAACAAAGACTCATGTGCTAGTGAGTTGTTATCATGAATGACAAGTTACATGGGTAGCTTCAAAACACACGTTTGTTGAATAAATAAATAATTTTGAAGAGTCCAAGTTAAAAAATACAAAAAATACAAAATACTCTAAAAGTTTATTTATTTTCATTCACAAATATTTTTTCTTTAAAAAAATCCATTTTTTGAAAATTTCCACATATTTACAAATAATATAACTAAAATCAAAGTTGTTGTTTTTCACCAACAATTTTTATTTATTTATTTATTTATTTTTCAGATGCTTAAAATGCTGAATTTTCAGTAAAAAAAGACATAAAAAAGAACGTGATGTGTTAATAGGTTTTAAATTCTAGCTTTGGAGTAAGCATTGACATAGGAGTTTGTTTGTGAGCTTAGCACATTTGAAGTTAACAAATTAAAGGAACAAAGTTAAGTTTCAAACATATAAGAGTGCAAGAAATGTTCAACACACACATCTTTTCATGTCTATCGTATGGAATAAATAGAGTCAGTGCTAATGAAGAATCTTTTTGTTCATCCATAAATGACATCCTTTTGAATTTGGATCATATATGCCTTGGAGCACTTTGATCTTGGTAGGTGCCCCATTCCTATGTTGTTTCCAACCACCATATGTATCGGACTTTGGAGCTCATATGACATCCAATGCCCAACCTAGCTATGGCAATTGCTTAGGGTTTGTTTTCTGATGTTCATTGTTGGGTTTTTTGGGGGGGATTTTACAACTAAAATTATTAGTGCAATTGTTTAAAGATTAGGGTTTTCTTATGTTCATTGCGGGGTTTTCTTTGAAGATTTTACAACTAGAATTATTAGTGCAATTGTTTAGAGATTAGGGTTTTCTTATGTTCATTTGGGGGTTTTCTTTGAAGATTTTACAACTAGAATTATTAGTTCAATTGTTTAGGGTTTAGGGTTTTCTTATGTTCATGGGGGGGGGGTTTTCTTTGAAGATTTTACAACTAGAATTACTAGTGCAATTGTTTAGGGTTTAGGGTTTTCTTATGTTTATTGGGGGATTTTCTTTGAAGATTTTACAACTAGAATTACTAGTGCAATTGTTTAGGGTTTTCTTATGTTCATTGGGGTATTTCTTTGAGGATTTCACAACTAGAATTAGTGCAATTGTTTAGGGTTGAGGGTTTTCTTATGTTCATTGGAGGGTTTCTTTGGGGATTTCACAACTAGAATTATTAGTGCAATTGTTTAGTTTTAGGCATGAAACCTAACCATAAGGTTGCAAAAGTCCCTTTATTATTATGGACATGGATTTGGCAACCACCATGGCTTTTTCTTCTTTTATTTCATACTACAGAATTTTGGGAATAGCCACTGCACATGGGATGACTACTTTTAAGGTTTTGGCAACCTTGGTACTACTCCCAAAGGAATCACAACATCCATGCACAAAATGTACAACCCTAAAATTCACCAACATTACATGATTGTTTGCTCCACATAATTTTTGAGTTCAAGCCTCTAGGCACACATGGTTGACAATTCTGAAAACTCAAAGTACAAAGTATGTCACTTGGTGACTAGCCCTTTTGCCCATCAAGCAGGGCTAGCTGGGCCATGTAGGTAATGAGGAGGAGGAAATATGCTAGCCCTTCCTTGCCTTTAAGGGATCTAGGGCCATTTCTTTTACTAGGGTTTTCAAGTTTCAACTCATGGGTAGAATTAAGGTCATCGTAATCAAGGCCCTTTTTCTTTTTCCTTTTTTTTTTTTTTTCCCCCAAAATTTTTTTATAAAATTTTTTTTAATTTTTTTAAAAAAAAAAAAAAAAAATAAGTTTTTATATTTTTTTGGAAAAAAAATTAAATCTAATCTTTTGATTTTTTTTTTTTTTTTAAAAAAATAAAAAAAAAAACCTGGGAAAATTGATAAAAAAAATTTAAAAAAAAAAAAAAATGTCCCTTTTGGATA
>Ga0116227_10002619_pt1 | contig 40658 bp, 25 predicted proteins | sample S1TSphgellanicum_FD_89693 | JGI IMG/M metagenome (GOLD analysis project Ga0116227, IMG submission 89693) | Host-associated microbial communities from peat moss isolated from Minnesota, USA - S1T2_Fb - Sphagnum magellanicum MG | ecosystem: Host-associated > Plants > Peat moss > Unclassified...
TTGTTCTTTAATACAAGAAAATTGCCATTGCATAATTAGTAACCTATTGTATTATTAGCTTCACCTATCGATGATGCCCATGTGTTTGAAACAAACCAAGGGGAAACATTCTTTTTTGAATTTACAAAATAAGTGTATAAAAATATATGATCCCATATAGTGATTATTGAGTAAAAATAATAATTTAATTAAATCTATAACAAGGTTGTATTTATTTTGAAAAAATATATAACTAATATAATGTATACATTAATCCACAATAATAGAAAAAATAAAATAAAAATATGTAATAAACAATTTCAATATTAGTTGTTAGTAGGTTCAATTAATACATTAAAACCTATTGACTCAAGAATTCATGTATTGCTTTTTATTTATTTATTAAAATTTTCCCTTACTTATAGTCAATGGAAGTTTTGTTTAATTGTTGATCAACTAAAATACTTCAAGATATTATAACTCTATAACTAATCTCAAGATTCAACACAAGCCAAAATATCATGTTTCAAAAATCCTCATATAAAAATAGATCTATTATTATTACCTAGGGGCCTATAAAAATCCCTTAAGCTACGATACTCTATAATGAATCAAAAACAATATCCTTGCCTTGCTAGGCAAGGCCAAAAAAAACACAAAAGTGATTAGGGTTTAGGGTTTAGGGCATGTGTAAAAAAATTAGCGCTTTCCCTTGTAAAACTCATGTGCCGTGCTTTGTTTTTGGTTCCTGTATGTAGGCTCTTTTGTTTTTAGCTCCTGCGTAGCCCCCGTACGTGATGGGTGTTGTTGCTGCTGCTGTTGGGTACAGAAGGTGCGTGTCACACACCGTGCAAGCGGCAGTTGGCACAGCAGCGTCCAGACAGAGAGAGACACGGGCGGTGATGGTTGACTGGTGATGGTGCTGTTGTCGTTGTCGTCGTCTTTTTAACCGCTGCTGCTGCTACTACTGCGACGCTATGACTTGCGCAGAAGAAGTAGTAGTAGTACCAAGCTGGTGATAAGCAGCAGCCGGATCCCTTTTATATAAGCAGCAGCAGATCATGTTCAATTGCGTGTCTGTGGGTGTTGCAGTTTTTGAAGCTCCGGAATTGTAACAGCAGTTGTTGATGTTAGTATTGTAGACTAGTGGGTTGTGTTTAATGAAGCTCAGACTGGCCTGGGCTTGAAGCCTGCTGGGATCGGTTGAGACAAGAAATTAGGAGAGAGAGAGAGAGAGAGAATATTCTATAATTTCTTTGTTGCTGGTGGTAATGGCAGACAAGGAAGATGATATCGCAGTAGGAGCAACGACCAAGTATGGGGAGCGAGCACCATTGGGTACAAGTGCTCCGATCGACACAAGGGACTACACGGAACCGGCATTTGCGCCTTTGGTCGACAGAAAGGAGTTTGGGTTGTGGTCTTTCTGGAGAGCTGGGATTGCGGAGTTCTTTGCCAGCCTTCTCTTCCTTTACATCGCCATTAACACCGTGATGGGTCAAGACCGGTTGGGTGGCTGTAACGGTGTCGGCACTCAAGGCATCGCATGGGCGTTTGGTGGCATGATCTTCGTCCTCGTCTATTGCACTGCTGGGATTTCAGGTACTAGTATTCAAGCTCCACCTTATGATCATACTAGATCAAGAGCTTGCAAGCAGACTTTGTCAGTGTTGTTGTTTTCCTCGTTATAATGTATTTTCGTCTGCTACTCGCCTGCATGCAGGAGGACACATCAATCCAGCAGTGACGTTTGGGCTTTTTCTAGGAAGAAAAGTTTCTCTCCCTCGAGCCGTCTTCTACATGATCTGTCAGTGCCTGGGTGCAATCTGCGGAGCAGGAATCGTGAAAGGGTTTCAGCCAGGCTTCTATGAAGCTAACGGAGGTGGAGCCAATCAAGTCGCTCATGGTTACACCAAGGGAGACGGCTTGGGTGCCGAAATCGTTGGCACCTTTGTGCTGGTGTACACTGTGTTCAGTGCCACTGATGCCAAGCGCAAAGCTCGTGATTCTTATGTGCCGGTACTTGGTCATGTGTCGAACTCGCGTTAATCCTAACGCATTCTGCTTGCTGCATCATCTCTTGCAGATCTAGCTACTAGTCATGTTCACTGGAGCAGCTGCTGAGAGAATTATGAATCATGAATTCTTGTGTTGCTGCACTGCAGGTGCTTGCGCCCCTTCCCATTGGATTTGCAGTTTACTTGGTGCATTTGGCGACTATTCCCATCACAGGAACTGGTATCAACCCAGCTCGCAGCTTGGGTGCTGCCGTCATCTTCAACAGACACCACAACGCCTGGAATGACCATGTAAGTTCAAGCAGCAGCATCATCTGATGTATACTCCCATATCCTCGTCCTGCAGTAGGTGCTGCTCTTCATTCTCACACTGATGATGAAGAATTTTTTCTTTTTTTCTTTTTTTTCGCCTATTCTTTGCTCGTTATTACCACAAGGAATTATGCAACAAACCCATTGCTGCTGACTTTCATATAAATTCTCTACAAGTCTCGGAAAAGCTCCCTGAGATCATCAGGAGGGGGGTGCCTCTGCTACTGCAGTGGATATTTTGGGTAGGGCCATTACTGGGAGCGACGCTTGCTGCAATCTACCACATGTTGGTGATTCGCGCGATGCCATTCAGCAAGACAAGAATCTAAACTGCAGATCGAGACTGCAAAACTACAACAATCCAGCAAGCAGCTCGCGGGGAGCGAGATCGCGCATGCAGCAGCACCAGCTCTGCGACAACGAACCCCACTAAACCCTAAACCTCCAGAATACTATGAATTTGTACATGTACATGTACATGTATATGTACTACTACTACTACTACTACTACTAGAGTTACTACTCCATCAGAATACCTACTATGGATGAATGAATGTACTATTGGTTTTACTCCCTTCAGAATGCAATGGATGAATGAATGAACATTTGCTTCAAAATGACTTTGTCATATTAGGACTTAGAAGTGCAAATAAAACAATATAGTTTATAATTTCTGTGAACATTGATATCCATTTGCGAATTTATAAATTAAATATCAATGTATAATATGTGATCAATTAAATAATAATAAATTTATGACATACTATTACTTAAAATGAATTTGTAAGACGACCTAAGTATTTGTTGGGATTTTTAGACAATGGGAATTTGAACTATCTTAATTGAATGTATGGTATTCTCAAGAAACAATTTTGAGGTGCAAAACTTATAGTTACACAATGATATGTACTAGGTTTTTTTGGCTTGGTTTTCAAAAAATTATTGGCCTCTTTCCCAAGCTACAAAGTATTCAAATTTAGGGCTGTATTAATTATTCAAATGATTTTTGGGTTGTCATGAATTTTATTCATTTATGGGTCATTTGGTAATTTGGATTTGGTTTTCCTTTGCTTTTCTTCTTGAAATGAAAATTATTTAATTATTGTGTGAAAAGATTTATATATATTTTTTATTTTCATGCATGTTAGTTGTACACACAACTATATAACCCATATAATAGAGGATGTCAATTTCATAATTGCAAACATGATCAATCTAGTTACAAATGAAAACTAGTTATATTCAATTCCAAAATGATAGGTTGCATATGATAATAAAAAAATTCATTGATATTCAAATCAATTCAAAAAAAATTTCTCAAAAACCATTCATGTGAAGTGTCAAATGTGTTAAGAATTGCAACTTTTTTCCTAAACTTTGAGTGGGAAGGCAACAATAGTTTGAGGATGTAGAGCTCGCCGAAGGCAATCCAAAAGATGTTGTCTATAGTGTTGGATCACATACATTGACATACATTGTCTATTCTTCTTCAAGAATCTTCCTAGGGTTTAGAGAAACTCTAAAACCCTATAAACTGACCAGTTCAGTTTAATCTTTGACATGTTTGTTACAAGCTAAGGGTTTGAATATGAATATTCATGTGGGCGATTTAAGAAAGCCCACGTGAATAGGAATTATACATTGTTTGGAGACAAAATGTTTACACAAATTATCATTCTTTGAATTTAACAATTCCGATATGGATTGATTACTTACTGGTGTTTTATTAGTTGAACAAAGTAAGGGACCAATGTGTTCTATTTTCAATTTTTTGGTTCTGCAAAACTGCCAGATTTTTGTTGGGTAAAAAAACAACAACGTATGGTTTCCTTTTCAGAATTTCACAATAGAGAAATCCATAAATTCACCCTGTATTTGGGCCTCCTTTCACCCCCTAAGCCCCCTGTTCAGTAGTATCCGTAACGTAATGAAATACTGAAACTCAGCATTTAATGCACAATGTTCGAAAGGAATTATAGTAGCTGTACAGGTAGGAGCAGTGAAAATATATGTGGCACTAGGGAGGCACGTTATTGGCGGCCTAGCATTGGAGGCACTCAAGAAAAAAGAAAGATAGGGTAAAACTCAGAAAACCATCAAAATTGATGGTTTAACGAGTTTCAACCCTGTCTTTCTTTCTAATGTACTTTTTTGCAGGGTTTTTTTTTGAATCTCACCCTGTTTATGACGAAACTCAAGGTACTCGAGATGTCTTTTCCTGACTTTACGGATAACTCTAATATATTAGCAAAAACTTGCCATCAAAAACATCAGTGAAGGGGTCATGGTTAATTTTGTGAAATTGATGAAAATTTAGTGTTTTTTTGACTTTCTAAGTCACCAAATTTCCAAAAAAAATCTAAAAATATTCCAGAAATCGCCAGATTCTATCTTAGGTTCCAGCAGGTAGCCAAGAATATAGAAGGATGCTGATTTTTTTTATTCTCATATTTTCTCATCACCAAATCTGGCTAAATTATGTTATGGGTGATTGCCACTTTAGCAACATCACAAAATTGAAAAAAAAACACAATTTTTTTTTTTAATCCTATGTAAATTAAACAAAAGAGAGGGAAAAAGACAGTCAAAATAATTACAAACTTCCAGTCTTTTTTTAATGGCAAAATTTCGCCAAAAATTTCGCCAAAAAGCGAAGTAATAAACAAAAAAATTGAAAATGAATTGATTTTGGAGGTTTTTAATCGCCAAAAGTGAGGGGGAGAAAATACTTAGAATCATCAGATTTCTATATTTGGTGTGAAGTGTGCAGCGAAAAATATAGAAAAGAAAAATTAAAAGATTTTTACTTAATATCTGGTTCATCGCCATATTTGGCTAAATCTTCATAAGGATGATCACCATTCTGGCTATAAAAAAAAGTTCCAGAAAAAGACACAACCACAGTAACAGGTCAGTGATTTTTTGGTGGTGAATCTTTCGCCATTTTGTGAAAGAATTTTTTCAATAAAGAATATTCTATCTGTAAACTCCCTGAGTTTTGGGAAAAGAAAAGAAAAAGACCCGCCAAAAAACGAAAAAATAAAAATAAAAATCACTGAAAAGTCTACACAATTGTCTACAATATGAAAGGGTGCTTAAGATTTTCTACTTTCATATTTCAATGTCGCCAAATTTGGCTAAACATACTTATTATGGATGATCACAGCATAAGCCTAAAATAATTAATTAATAATTTATCTTTTTTTTTAAAAGAAGAAGGAATCGCAGCGTCGCTGTTTCCGCCCTCTTTGAACCCTCTCTCTCTCTCTCGCTGGCTCTCTCCGTGTCTCTGTTGGTCTCTCTGGTTCCTGCGCGCGAATTGTCGTCATCGCCTTCGTCGTCTGATCACAGCAGCAGAAGCGAAGATTATGAGCTGCTGATCCAGTTGCTGCACGGCTTTCGATTTGCATCTCATCGACACGAGCTCCTCGGAATCGGTGGAAGGTAATTTAATGTACTCTCTCTCTCACAAGTCTATCTATATAGCTGCTTGATCCGGGACACAATAGTAATAAGGATAATTGTTACAACTCCTGTGTGTCTCATCACTGACCAAGACTTTACTGATCACGTGACGTTCTTGATCATAAAATTTGGCTCTACGGTTGTTCAAGTAAGGAATCAGGATCGCACAACACGTAACTAGTACTACTATGCTTTTGACATCTTGATCTATATAACGTGATTACTGCCTGCGAGTATAATAGCTTATGTAGGTCCAGAAATGACTTCTGACGAAAATTCATGGGAATATTATAATCCGCACCATGTCGAGGTTGCATTGAGAAGTGGACTTTTTATATGTAGTACTGAGATTTATTTCACATTCGTGAGGTTTGAAGCTCTCATTCTGATTCTAGCTTTGTTTCATTTCTTTTTTCTTTCCCCTTGTATGTGTAGTACAGATCTGCATTCTCGGCTTATTGTTACAGCGGGTAGCTGGCCGCTGGAATAGATGTTCGGATCTGCGGCCGGCCCCGGATGATCGGAAGTGTACGTTACACGTCGCTTGGAGCTGGTGCAGTGGTCCGGGAAAACCGCTAATTGGAGGTTAACGACGACGTCGACATCATGTTCTACTCACATGAGCTACTCTGCAAGAAGGGGCCTCTGGGACAGATCTGGTAGTGTCATTCAGTAAACAATGAGATTCCGCAATGAATAAGTTTCCTCTATTACGTAAACACCGAGATTCCGTAATGTTTTTTCTTCTGGTGTATGGCGCAGGATCGCAGCCACGTTGCGTGCCAGGATAAACCGGAGAAAGGCAGCATCGATTGACATTGAGGAAATCTGGTATATAGATTGATAATCCCTGCCACATCTTGCTTGCCTAAATGGATCAGGAGTTGTCTGCATAGAGTGACTGCAGGGGATGCGTTACTTTGAAATATAGATAAAAGCTCGTGAGAGATCAACTTTGTTGGTTTGAAACTGTATTGCGACGTCGTCGATTGCAGTTCCTTCCAACTCGTCCTTAAGCGCCTGTTTCTCCGATCAAGAAAATCCGTGATCGGGGAACACAGAATTCCACTTAACGTGCCGTCATGAGACGCCATGTCGAAATTAATTTTGATTCCATTGTCGTGCAGAAGATCCGTTGCATGTCTGTTGTTGCAATCAAGAATATTTTGACCCTAATGAGCAGCTGAGCATACTATTACGCGCTCCTATTGAGCATATTGGTTTACATTAGCAATACGCGCAGGCCGGGCGAGTACCGCAAGCACAATTTGACTGGTTCTCCTTGGACTTTCCATATGTTGCAGCAAACAGATAATGCACCCTCAAGTTCCACTTGCACTGAGGCTTTCAAGCATCCTCATGGGTACGTACTACAGCCTCTGGGCAGGAGGAGAGGAAACAAATGCAAATCGTGTACTGTCGTAATGGTCTAGAACTGAAATTTGTTCGTATGGAGCTTACAGGAGGAGTCGTAAACGTTTACAGTCGCAAGGTGAATTTCCTCTACGGTAAGTGCAGGACTCAGGTTCTCACTGCATGGACAGATCTGGACTATAGTGCAATCTGTCAATTGGCACTTGTAAGGCTGGAGAGAGAAGAACAATAACAGACTTATAGCATTTGCAGAACTGATCTCATGATCCATATCTAGGTTTCAAGATCCAATTCTTCTGAGCAGAAGAAGCTTATAATCCAACTACTTACTGCATATTGATGATCATTGAAGAGATAGCTACAGATCACTGCGCAAGAGTGATCAATATGACCAGATATAAATGTGTAGTAACTGGATGATCTTAAGCAATATCAGTTCATTGAACTGAAGTAATTGGATTGTTGTGCTTCTTGTGTTGTGAACGAGTAATTGCATTATTCTTCTCAAAGACGATTTGAACGACTTTCTGGTATGCACTGCACCTGGAGACCTATAGAAAGCTATTTCGGTTTTCTGTTGTCTACAGATCTGCCATCTGAGAAGCAGATTTCATCTGACATCATCAAATGAATGGCCACGTATTTGTGTTCATACAGGTCAAGATCAGAACACTTGCAGCTCTAGAGTCCGCTGCCAAAGCTTGCAGCCTCCCAAGGCGCAAATATCATGCAAAGTAAGTTCTAGATCATCTTTGAACACCTAGTTGTTAGACTTTCTTGTTAAGATCTCTTGTGATTAATGATGCTGGCAAAGAATTGTGCAATGTAGAGTGTTTCTTTATGCTTGCGATGATGCTTGCAACAAGAATATATGGTCGATATATTGCAAGCTGTTAAAACAGCGCCGAGGTTCCCCGAGCAATAGTCTCACAAATTGAGATCTGCTGCATCTATCTTAGATACTAGACTTCGCAAGCAGTTCACACGCTGCAATTCTAGTACATAATATACCCGTTCATTTTCCGGTGGTTCTCTTTCTTACGGGTATTCAGCCCAGAAAGACAAGAGGAAGTCCTTGACTTCTGCCGGAATTTGTTGGCAGCAGGTTTGAAAAAGTAACCATTGAGTATGGACGATTCAGTTTCTCTGAAGACAATATTGAACAGCCATTGCTGAGGGCGTGCACGGACGGGGAGGAGGAGGAGGAGCTTGACCCGGTAAGCTCCAGATCTAGATTACGACTGATCATACAAGCGCTATGAATTCTATTATTCACACTAGAGCGTGCACCGGATCTGCAAGATGTGTAGAATCGTAGAATATTATAGTGCACATATAGCTCTGATCCACAAACTTCTTCCGCTTGTTTGTCAGTTATGATGAGATTGCTGCAGGAAGCCTGTTTCGGTTTGGCTATGGAACCCTAGACCCTAAACCCCCTGACAGTGGACTGCATATGACTCGACCCAATGGACATTGTGGTTCAAATCTGACAATTTAACATGAGTTCTGCTACTCTTTCTCACAGAAAGAAAAATTCTTTGTCCTCCCTCGGCATGTGGATATCAATTTCGAACCTGAACTGCACTCCACTGCACGAGATCATCTGTTTCAAGGTAAATTAGGCAGCCCTTACAATGCCAACATTGAAATCTCGGGCAAACAATGTAACTAAGGTCATGATCAGCTGCTCCTGAAGCCAAAACCTAGTGGTGGTATTATAGTTACACCAATATGATCTACATCTACTGTTATCGTTTCTTGAGTGCACAGGCTGACATGGCACATTTCAAGATTTTGCTCTCATTTTGGGTCTATGATCTATTGCCCTGTTCAGCTGCTTATGAAGATATCACCCTTCAAGAAAACCCCAACTACGAATTCCCAAACCATACCAATGATCCATTCAGGTAATTTCATGGGACCAGGTTAATTAAAAGTCTGTTGACATAAGTCTGGAAGCTATAACAGTCTTCGTCCATAAGAGCAACTTGGGCATGTTTAAAATGGCACAAAGTATTATATTCAGGTGGTGAAATACAGCAGACCAGTGGCAGCACAAGTTCAACCTCAATGCTCAGCATTTGGATATAATGATCTATCTGTTGGCAGGTATGAGGATGTGAGCAGTGGATCTCCCCCTGACCTGCCCCAGCCCATGGATGACATTTTTCCGGACTTTCAGCTTCCAGGTCAGAGAATCCTCTCAAAAGTACAACGTTCACTGTTAATTAGGTCAAGAGTTCCTTGAATATGGCTATTCTTCCTGGGCTTCCTTGTGGGATCTGAACATCCCAACATTGAGTTCAGCATTTTTTCCCTGACATAGTCCACACAAGTTGCTCTTTATTCTGTCTTTTCAGTAATCACTGTTGCTGTTTGTGATGAGATGTTGATCAATGCCGATTTCTCTATACTCACAGGACTGATGATTTTACCAATCAAACGCTGAACCTTTAGCTAGGACTTGCACTTATGATAGAGCACCTGGTCCAATCAACTGGACCCGTACCTAGCCAGACTATCAATTGTTCATATATCCTTGCAAAAATTCTATATCAAGATGTATATGGAAAAACCTGTAATGGTAGGTTTCCCCTTGTAGACAGTCGACCTTGTATGCATGGGGGCCTTGCCATTCATCAACCCAAAGAGGAGTTCAAACTTGACAAGCAGTCTGCCTGCTACTTTGCCTTGCAGATAAACTTGCACCCAATCTTACTGGTGAGTTTTTAGACACCATACATGAGGAGCAGCTGCCTCAAGATACTATGGCAGATGATATGCCTCAGACATACCCTTCTGAAGAACAAGCACTGGTAGGCCATGTTCTTGCCACTGTTGGCAAGATGTTCATGACTCACCTTGTCTTAGGGTTACCTTATTCAGAATCCAATTGACAGCAAAGGAAAAACAATGTCCAATTTCCAAATGTGATGAGGTGTTCCTGAGACTTTGCTAGTCACAGAGTGCAACCATATAGTATGCCTGGAGTTTGCATGTGGGGGTGCAGCCAAAGCCACAAGGATGTCCCAAGAAAAGGAGGCGAAGGGTGTCCACAAAGAAACCTGCTTATAGCAAGATACTTGATGGCAGCACAGAAGTTTCTGCAAAGACATTCAAAATTTGGTACCAGGATCCATCAGACATTGTCGGTGGATCGTTACTCAGAAAAGTATGTGGCAGTATTACACTCTACCCTTCTAATCTTACCGCATGTGTCTCTGTGGCACTCTTTAAATTGATCAAGTTGCCAAAAAGAAATAGAATTTTTTTGTAATGTATTGGACACATTATTAATGGACATCAAAATCTGTTGTAGCACCTGATTAGATGCATGAGTTTAGTAACAACTAAGTTTTTCATAGGGGGCAGAATCTGCAAGACCTGGAGTCTTCTTCATCTTGTTCTTGTTGGTTCTGCAAAGTCCTGGAGTAATAATCCTCCTCAAAGTGGACAAGTTCCTTTGATTTGACTCAACATGTTATCAGTTCCATGTGTTCTTGATGGATGTCAGAAATTGAAGAGCCACCAAAGAAAAGTGAGGCAAGCTCAGCAGGCTTGGAATGTACCATCAGTGGGTGCATCTCTAAATAGTATCATTGGACTCCAGTCATCTTGGGGTCACCTATTGACAGATCTGTGGGTTTTGACCATGTCCCGACAGCCTCACATTCAGATGCCTCAAGAATGCCAAGGTTGCATGCATTTACTGGGACTATTCTATTGAACTTTGTAGATCCTGTTGCAGCAGAGAGCACCATTGTAAAACTTCTGTGAGTGTGATACTAGAGACTGTACATTAAACATTGCAGCTATCTCTATTTGGATTTCTGACATTGCCTGCTAGGCTTTTGTTTACAATGCTGTTCCACAATTTTCACAAATTAGACAATAATGTCTTGTGTTGGGTCCTCAAAGGTAACATGGAGAGTGGGACATCAGTACCTTCACAACCAGAAATGGAAGCAGACTTTGATGTGCAGCCTGAGAATGTAAGCTGTATCACCAACCAGCTTGTCTTGTGATGCTGAAACCTGGAAAATCCATACTAGTTAACAAGCAGTGCTGCTTTGGGGTTTGGCATCTGGTTGAACATGTGAAATTGGTGACATAGGGTATCAGAAAACACTCAAATGAAGTCACTGTCAAGCAAATTTTATTGAGGACTGCAAAATGGGATATGAATGTACTACCATGTTTTTCTATTATTACAAAGAACTCTTAGAGCATGCTGAATTAGTAATGATGCATCTAATTTTACCATCACAAATGTATTTCAGTCTTCAATGGAGTTTCTGCGATCCAGCCTTGGGTCAGTGGAGAAGCTGAGAACTGCCCTTCAAACCCCCAACCCAGACAGCCCTTTGGTTGAAGATGCCATTCGAAGACACATTGGTCTGACACCCAGTCTTTCTGCTGGTAAGCTCTCACATTATGTGTGCTCAAGTTATGCCTGCAAGCATGGGTAAAATATTTCAAACAGTGATTGAAGACTACCATACCACTGGCTTGGGTTTGAGCCATAAAGTCAATGGACTGGATATGATATGTTCCTTATGTTTGGGTCTTGGCCAAGCTACCAAGGTTGCCAACTGATTGAGTATTGTGGATGCAGGATCTGTTGAAGGCAGTGGTCCACCCTTCAAGCATCCAAGATCAACTCCTCACACAGGAGGTCTTGTGCTTGATAATGAGGGAGAGCAACCCACATCTGGAAAGTATGGGATCCTAAAATGCTTACATATCACTCAACATCAGCTCAATAGCTCGCTATGCAGATATACTGTCAAACAGATGCTTTTTCAAGTGTGGTCAAGTACTGGACCATTTGTGCTTTGGAGACTGAAAGATGTGCCAAAACCTTACAATTCACTGCTTCTTTCTTTTGAAGTTGCTAATCTTCAGTTGTTGGAGAAGTCTGCTCATGTCTTGCCATAACCTTCTCCTCCCATTGGAATGCAGGTCAAAAGTCTCAAGGCCCTCACTGGCTTATAGGACTGTATCTCCTCCAGATCTGAATGACTTAATGGAGGACAAATTCCTTGCTTCTCAGATACCAAGTGAATTTCCTGAGTTGGCTGAACATTTGGTTTCTGCTGGCCTACAAGGCAGCCTTACTCAGTTTGGTAAAGTTTCCAACACACACAGCTCAGGAAGGATGGGCAGTGCTCACTGCTGACAGATGCCATAGATGTACTCATTGATCCATCTGAAAGCTCTCAGCTGTGCACTTTGTGGTCAGCATATTATTTTGGATGAGAACAAGACATGCCTCAGAGATGATACCTAACATCATTCCAACTTTTTGTCTAGAATGGACTGTGTGATACCATAGCTTGACATGATAAGTTCTTGATGGGTTGTGTAGAGCTGATGGAAGACACAGCTGGTTTTACTCAAGCAGAAGTCCCACGAGGCCCAATTGGGGGAGTGACAGCAAACCTTCTCAAGTGAGCTCACCGTAATCAGAATCTTCACAACATATATTCTTCCTGCTTCTTCAAGAAAATGTCCACAACTGACATCTGGTTCTTTCTTAAGTCCACATAGAGTTCACAATTTTGTTACCATCATCAGTTTTGGTCCTTGGAATAAGATTACAGTATGCTATTTCCAGCTGATATCCTGCATGCAATTCAACTCTAGTGCTTCATGTAAGACTCCTATTACAGATATCTGTCGGTTTAAATTCAATCTCCACCAGGTATATGCGAGGGCACTTCAACAAACCTGGAGCTTCAGCACATGAGTCTCTCAACAATTTGGCCGCAGGATTTGAGAGATCTGAAGCAGCCAGACTGTTCTATGAAACATGCGGTAGGATTCCTCACCTAGTACTCAATTTCTCCTCCATGGGATCAAATGATGGGTGTCTCCTTAAAATCCCTCTCTCCCTTCCCATAATATTTGGTCAATTAGATGCTGATAGTGCATCCGAACTTCCACGGTCACACTGCACATAACCAACCACTTGGTTTGCCCTCACATAAATTGAATGTTGTAACCGTTGTTGGAGTTGCATTGCAGTTTTGGCTTCCAACAACTTTCTTATAGTGGAGCAAACAGAGGCTTATGGCGATATTCGCATCAGTCGTGGTGAGAACCTCTAGAAATCTGGATTCGGCTACGTTTCCAAAGGCTCCAAACGTGGCTTGGTGAATCTTCAGCTGGAGCAGTACATAAACAACAACAGATCACAGATATCTTAGGGGATTCTTTCAACAGGCCCAATACTTCTTTGGCCTAGTATTGATGACACTGTGATATGGTAAACTTGGCTTAGGCTCTTGAGCCTTCTCCTCGTAAAACAATTGTGAGGGAAAGCGTTATCAGGAGTATATGCCATAAAGAGAGAGACCTCATCACGACAACTTGCTTGTTTTCAAACTCAGGGGAGCCTGCTCACACAAAACTTGGTTTTTGGAGATCCAGAAAGGTTTAGCTAGATCAAGGAATACCGTTAGCTATGAAGCTGACTGTAAGCGGCTGTTGCGTCCCTTGTATCGTGCTGCACCACCCCATTAGATGGTTTCTTCTCCTCTTCCAAAAGCCCACGAGAGTCATACTCCTGAACACATATCAATTGGGTCTACAAATGTCCAACGGACGTAAAACAGATGACTGAGAACTCCAAAGTAGACATGAGTTAGACTGGCGATGCAGAACTCTTCAGCATTGTTTGGCAGAAGGGGAAGTTTTTATGGGAGGTGAGTGGGTTCTTCACGACATCCTAATATACTTGACCTTGGTTATCGGAAGTAATTTCTCTGACGTTCAAGTCCTTGTGCAAGTTTTTTGGCAAAGCAAAATGCAATTTGAAACAATCAAGATTCTCTAAACGGCTTCATACTATGTGGAAAGTATAGCTTGCAGCAGCAGCGTTGTATAGAAATTTTCCGGAAAGCTCTGTCTGTCTGAGTTCCAATGAAATAGTGGTGTTGTTGGTATGAGAAATTCGTCACCCTTTGTTTTACCAATTTGGATGATGCAGGGCATATGTTTGCAAAGGAACCTATTTGAGTTAGGACTTCGTTCCTTCCTTTGTTGCTTTCTCCTTCCTCTTGTGTTTCTCCAGTAATAAAGTTGCCAGTTTCACGTTATATTTTTCCCGTGTTTTCTAAATGAACTGGAACATGTGTTGACGATTACATCACCTAGCCCTTAGAGGATATTTTAAATCTAACCTCTGGACGACTGGAAGGGACCAATTGCAGGTTGGGCCTCAACTCTACTCAGTAGGCTTTTTGACACTGGTATGATGGTTCGTTAAACCCTAAACCCTGCCCCGACTTTCAGTCCTGTTGGTCTATTTTAGGCATGTGATCAGGTTCGAATCTCGGAGTTTGAGTCTGATTTCCAGGACACAGACTCCAATGGTAACGCTCAGCACTCTTGTGCATGATGTTAGCTGCAAACTGTTTGAGAGCAGAAGGTGGGTGGGAATCACAAGCACAAGCAATGCAGTATATGTTTGTGAATATTAGAAGAGAGACATGAGCTCCAGAGCTTGGTGTGTTCCAGAGCAGTGGGCTCCTCTTGTTGAGATATTCGGAGGCTCCTCTGTTTGTGTGGTGGGGGCTGCTGTGCAGTGGGTGGAATCACATGGGTACAACGCGGCTTTAGGTAGCCTTACATCGCACGGACGTGGGAGGCGGACGTTGCATTCGCTGTCGCGTTTCGTGCCGGAGCTACTCGCAAAGCAAGTGGTCGTTATTGAGAAAGATACCGGGAATACACATCGCAAAGCTTCGGTTAGCAAGTAAGAGGTCTCTTTCTGCTGTAAATATTTGTGTCAACGCTGTTACGATTTTCTTGTCTCGCAGTGTCTCTTTGTCTCATTTTACTCTCTCCCCCTGACAGTGTATTTGGTTGCGTGCTTTCATGATCTGTTCTGTCTGAACAATCATGCTCAAGAACGTGCCTTGAGTAATACAGTACACAATGTCAATTGCATCAATGATGATGATTCATGCAGTTGCAATGTCAAAATTGCCTGACCACTTATGGAACAGTTGCATTTGGATGCAGACACTGCCCAACACAATGCAGGCAGACATCCTGGCATTTCTAAGTGTGGAGCATTTGCATTTTCAGTCCAAGGATTTGCATGCATTGGCCAGCTGTTTACTAGCATCCAACAATGTTGACTTCTGGGTGAAGTGTGGGGTAGCAAATTTGCTGCGAACCTTGCAACAGCACAATAGTGAAGGGTATCCTTGCTTTCCTGGTACAATCCCTCGAGCCATGTATAAACTACCCAAGTAGCTCCCCTACCCTGCATTTAAGAGACTCAGGCAGTGTGATGGTTTTGTTTAAAGGTAGCAGCCTTTTTGGCTGCTGTCTACTCCTTTCAACCCTAGCCTTTGTATATGAATGTCTCTCAGCAATTTGACTTTGCTTTGTACAATGAACAGAAGTAGAGGACTACACCTACATCAAAATCTTTATGCTGCTGCTTTGATCCCATTTTTATAACCATGAATCCCGGAATATGGATCAGAAATGGCTAGGTTTTGGGCAAGTCCTGTTGTTTTGAGCCAGAAATCACAAGCTTTTGTGCTAAGAAGCTACACCACTCATTGATCACATTGCTGATCGCCTCTTGGATGAAGGATTCACTTCCACACCAGGCATGTATTCAAATCCATGGGAACTGTGAAGTACTGGAAGTTACCAACCAGGAAGCCTGATGATGCAACCATGTACAGCTCACCTGAATGAAGAAGTACCAAAATTGTGGGAAAGGGGCTTTCAATCATACCTGCATCTGCTTTCATTTTGCATGAGTAAGAGAAACATTGGTATTATCCAAAGGCATTTTCTATAATAACAGTTTGTTTCTGGTTTATGTTGTGCAGAGGAGAATCAGTTACAGGCTGATCCAGCAATGATTGATTACTATGCCTTGCCAGATTGGCTTCACGAGTATAAGGAACAGCAGTCATTAATGTGCTCAGACTTGCCACCTATGTGCAATGCTTGTTCAGATGGAGAGGACACCATGATGCAGTGGGAGCACCAACCTCAAGAAGAGAAAGTAACAGTGGAAAGCAAACACATACAGGTCAACTCTACACAAGTAGATAATGTGGGCCTCATAAGCAATCAGAAAGTAGATGATGTGACAGGTTTGCAATGTAGCCAAGATAACAGAGTGGTTACCACCCAGGATGCTTCATGTGCACCAGAGAGTATTGAGGCTCCAGATGATAAGGATGACGAAACAGCTAGAGGGTTGCTGGGTGAGACAGTCTTCACTCGTGCAAAGCTGCTGAGAGATATGCTGCACTCAAGCTCTACAACCAGCCACCTTCCAGAAGAGTTGGATGTCATTTTTTCAGCTTCTGACTTGACACCAGTTTTCAAAGTGGTGAAGCCCTGGCTAGTAGAGGATGAAGTCACTGCACTTCTTGTTGGGACCCTTTTGGGGGAACATGCAGGATACGTACGCTCTGTACAGATTCTAACCTACATCCTCCTTCCAAAGCTGCAAAATCTGAAGCAGCCAGTATCACGCATTCTTGGATCTGCAGTGTTGCAGGCAAGTAAAGCTCACCCCAGAGCAACTGTGGATGGCTTATTACTCCCTCTTCTGTTGTGCAAGGAAGGAGCATCCCCATTCCAGTGTGATGTCATCAACCGTGTCATCAAAGAAGGCCTAACTCCAGAGTTACTTTCTTCCTTGTTCCACAAACTGTTCTGTACCCAGGACAAAGATCATAAAGAGCTGGATTGGATCTGGACAGAAGCTATGGTGGGTTTGATTCTCAATTTATTGGCACAAGGCATAGTATTGAGGGAAGATACACTAGAAGGATTGGTTTCCTCCTTAGAGAATGCTAGTCACCAATTCTCAGGCTCATTGAAGTTTGGAAACTTGCTCTTGAATCTACTCACAAAGCATGGTGTCAAGCTGAAAGTTCACAAGGCAGCCCTACAGCAGATTGCAAATAATTCCAAGACATTTCTGACCAAATCCATCCTTGCCAAGCTTGCCAACCTCTGACACTGCACTGTAAGTTCTTTCAAATGAAAACTCCATTTCATTTCCATTCCTCCGAAGTTCAATAAGCAGCTATCAGTAACGCATCTTTTTTGTTTGTGTTGCAGGGTGTCTCCAACATGAGCAGGGGTGGTGGCAATACCCACAAAGTAGTCTCTCCATGACAAAGGAGTTGAGGTGTGTAACCTCAGTACCTTCTCATCACATCAATCTTGCATGCAATCATTAGCTAGTTGAATTCTCCACTTTTTTGAAGGGATGATGGAGTTCCCAGCTTACAAGGAAGCAAAAATTCCAGATTTCAAGCAAACTTTACATGTGTGCTTAAAAGTCTACCTGATTGTATATACTTGAGTGCCTTTTAGAGTTGTGGGAGCTGCTGTCATTCCTAGACAATGTGCAGCCTGTTGACTTATCATCTTTGTCAGTGCATCCAATTGCTTGCCCTGTGGTTTTATTCCCATTTTACTGCATTGAAGATCCCTGAAGATGAAGCTTTAGATAAATCAGGAGAGCATAAAGCCAGAACATTAAATAATCCCAGCATCAGACGTTCATAATAGCAGTTCTACCACAGCATAGGGCCCCAGTACAGATAACACTCCGAGAATCCCTCTCAACAACACAATTGACACAAGAGACTGGCCTTCTAAATTAGAAAACAATTGAGTTGAAGCTGATTAACATAACATTGTATATAGAGGTTGCACACAATGCTACCTGTTAGGGTGTTATTATTAGGGTTTAAGGTTCCTAAAACCCTTTGTTTCTCTGTTGTGTGCATTTCTTCCGCACTCCTTCCTTCCTTCCTTCCTTTCTCTGTTGCTTTTTCTCTTTCTTTCTTGTGGTGCACTTCTCATCTCCTCTTTCTTATCTTTCTTGTATTTCTTCCTTCTTTCATTCTTTATTGTTGTGGAATTCTCATTTCTTCTTTCTTTGTCTTTTTGCATTTCTTCTTCCTGATTTCTTTCTTGTGGAAGTATTCTCCTCTTTTCTTTCTTGTCTTTTCCACATTTCGTTTTTTCTTTCTTGTGGTGGAATTATCATTTTTTTTTCTTATCATATTTTCTTTTTGCACTAACAAGAGGCTCCCATCCCCAAAAAAAACCTGCACAGTTTTTTTTTTGGTAGGTGTAGGTAGCTTTAAATAGTGTAGTAGGCTGGTGGGCTTTTCTGAAAACACGATGTGCACAGAGTGCCCATTTCATTTTTCCAAAAGCATGCTGTCATCATTTTTTACTTAAACGCTCTGGGCAAGCCAAATTCACGGGGAGGGCTCAGTTGTTTCTGGTGTCCAAACAAAACTTCAACTCATCCTCTTGGTGCAATTGACACACTAACAATCATCAAAAATGGATTAGAAATGAGAAAGTTATCACCCCCAAAGTAAAGGGGGTCAAGAACTTTAACAAACCATCAAACGCTACTAAAGCTGATTATCAAACACTCAAAAAATTTCTTGTATATTGTTATGTTGCTATTAGAGTTCAAAGATGATTTGTAGAACTTCAGGTGGTGCCCCTATAACATTTTAAATTTTTTAAAATAAATAAGAAAATTATAAGGTTTGAAAGTAGAAGGGGTCCAAAGAGAAGAAAAAAGATACCTTTTGTAAGTTGGAAAGCTTTTTTTTTTTCCTTGTTATTTCATTACTCCTTTTCCTTTGTAGTTCAATGATGATTTCTGAAGCTTGATATAGAGCTCCCATAACCTTTGAAATCACTCAAAATGAAGCACATGTGATGAAGATATAAATAAGTGTTCAGTCACAGGCAGGCAATCAGTGATGGGCCAATCTACCCTATGTGCACATAGTTGTTTTTGCAAGCAGCAAAAAGTATTGCCTGCTTTTATCCCTGGCCGCCCTTTTGCCATTCAAGATGTGTCCAGTGGTGCCCAGACCACATCTAGGTGCTGCTCATACACCCTTTGGCTCCCATTATGCAGGTTTTGAGCTTGTAATGGACAAAAAATGTGCTTCAAATGGACACTAGTTGTCCATTACGAGCCCAAAATGTGTATACTGAAATGGGCATCTTTTCATCCTCATCTTTGAATTGGAAAAGTTCATGATTGTCTTCTTGTAGTAACAGTATTTTTTCCCACATCATCCTTATTTTTTTAATTTAAAAGAAAAAATAGTCATCCAAATGCAATTGAAACTTCATAAAACTAACATGGTCAGGAGAAGCCAATCATGGATGTTGTTTTGACTTAGTCCATGCATGGAGATCATGGCTATGGCTTGCTATTTAAGCCCATTTTACCTCTATTCAAAGCTTTACTTAGAAAGTTGATCCAATCTACTCATCCATGAATGTGATTACAAGTCCAACCATTTGGATTCAAAGTTTACATGCATGATGCAACCAAAATCAAGCAAGTTCGAGTGATGAGATAACAAAGCTAGATTGAACTCATGTAAGATGTGGTAGGTGTTGCCCAAGGTTGAATACGAGGCTTCACCAACCAATAAATTGCTTTTGACATAACATTAATGCATGCATCCTAGTATGGCACTCACAAGCATGTTTCAATTTTGTGATGTAGTTACACATGTGATCATCTACGAGAGCAATTAACCAAATTTGGCTAGAAGTCACAAAGAAAAGTAGAAAATTTTAAGGATTGTACTATATTTTGTCAACCTCCTAGAACCTATTGTCTAAATATGGCAATTTTAGAGAAATCTTTTCCTCAAAATTTGGCAACTTTGGCGCATTTTTTTCACAAAAAATCCTTTGAAAGCATCACATTGGAATTTTTTTTTGTCACCAAGTGGCTAAAATTCGCCCAAAAAAAACTCCTAACAACAACTAAGATAAATACTCATTAAATTTTCAAATTGAAATGTAATTCTTAAAATAAAATAGAATCCTTGTTATTTTTGGAATGTGAATGTGAAGATCTTTGAAAATTGGCAACGACTTCAAAGGGATCCGAGTGCTAAAACTCCTCATCAAACTCATAAACAAGTTTCCAAAGCTAGCCCCCCTCTACCACCTATGATTCCCATCACCATCATTGAGGTAGTCTTAATTTTAGGCAATTGTGTGTACCAATTAGAGGCCTAGGGCATGCACTTATTTGATCAAATCTTCTCCAAAATCCATGCAATAATTCCCAATCAACAAAAAAGAAAATTAATTTCCATTACCCACAACCATTTCAAAGTACTCAAAGAAAACCATTTTTTGACTTGGCATTTAAGGGTTAATTTGAACAAATGAATGAAAATGGAATCAGTCAGGAAAAATCAAGTTAAGAAAAAAAAAAACTAAGATGTTTTTTTTAATGATTATGATGAAGGATAATATATATATATATATACTAGGGGAGGTAGAACAACAAAATATTAGGTATTCTAAATCTAAAAATTGTTTTCATTCTTCCTTTGATTATCTTTTTTTAAAAAATCTTATAGATAAGCTAATGGGAATAAAGACCACCCCACACTTAAAGATAGTATGAAGATAAGTTAGGGATATGTCTCCAACTTATAAAGTGGTGTCCACACCGAAAGTAATACCTATCACCAAATCTTATGTGATCATTAATGTGGCATTCAAAGTTAGCTTAAAGATAAGTTAGAAATAGGAAAAAGTACATATATATAACTTCAAATCTTTAATTTACTAGATATTTGGCAAAAATTGTTAGAGATAATTACAAGTTTAAAAAATGGACACTTAAGTCAAAGATATGTGTTTCTACACTCTTTTTTTTCTAATCGATGTTATTATTTCCTTCCACAACACTCTTCTAACATTTTCTCTTCTTGCATGTGACATTGTTGTTTTTCTATTTGACATTTTTTTTAACATTCTTTTCTTTGTATTTTCCTTGCCACTTGATGTTACAATTCCTTCACATAACACTCCTTCTCGACAATCTAGGATATTTTTGGAAAAGATTCTTGTGATGCCATGGACTACAACAACCAAAGTATCACCCAACAAAATATTCTTACCATCAGATGCACTTTCTGGACATCTATTTTCAACACATTCAACCACAAATATTCTTCAATGAATTGAATCAATTCCTTGTTTATGACTAAAGTAATTTCATTTTCATTTCATACACTTGAAAAGGTACAAGAAATCAGTGATACACTTATCAAACATGATTTATTTTTTTAAAGGGAAAAACCAATGGAAGGCATTAGATCAATCATTTTCAATTGAAATTCACCCTCGCAAACCAAAGCAACACAAATGGGAATACACAAAAATCATGGCTTTGATTTGCAAAATATGAGTTGCATTTCAAGGTGTTTAATGTTGTAGACTCTTATGATCAATTCAAGTCAACAATGGCAAAATGGAAAAAGATATCCATGAAAGTGATGGCTACTAAAATTTACCATCATTACAAAAAAATCCTACTTGTAAAGACAAATGGATTATCGTATTGGGTGATTATCACATAATCAAAAATTACATCAACATTGTTGGCATAAATGAAGATTATTGGGTGCTTTCAACACAAAATAAGAGTTCCTTAGATTTTCTTTTTAAATACTTTAAGGAAATCTATGAAATAATTGAATCTTTGAATTCATAACCAATTTTTTCATCCCTTTCATGCATGTGACTCAATGGTAATAGATGATGGGGTGTATAAGTCATTAGCTGGTATAAACAACTACAAAAAACCATTGGGGAACTTTCAACCCATTGGTACAAACTATTGCATTTGGTTGCAAATGCCTCCATGTTATGATGAACATATTGGTACACCACCAATGCTATCAAGAACTACAACACAATAGAATCCAAGTCCTTCAATGCCTCAAAATGCAAGCCTTCTTGTTGGTTCAAATGTTTAAGTGCCATTGAATGCACGTGATCAAGTGTTGAGTAGTGGGATGCTTCAAAAGCCTAACATTGAGGAATACAAATCCTCTAATGTTAAACAATGGGATGCCCTGAATGCCTACCATTATAAATCCTTTAATGCTTAATAATAAAATTCCAATGCTTCCAATTATAACATTTCATATTCCAAGGACACCTCACACAAACCATTGTCAATAAGAAGTAGTTGAAATATCATTTCAAAATTCAAAACCAAGGAATACATGTGTTCATCAAAAAACCAATGTTGTTTGGAAAAGCTTTATCAAAGCAACAAAATAAGGGTCAAAAAATTTGGTTACAACCATAGACCAGATTGAAACTACTAGTCTTGAGATTGAGAAATAGAAAAACAAAAGCCAAGAAAAAAATATTTCCAAGCAACTAGAATATTTTGAATTCCAAGACAAAGAAACCAACAAAACCAACAAGGACATGGTGAAGGCCATTGTGGGATTAATTAATGTCATGGGAATGGTGTTCAATTGCAATGTGGCCCAAGGGTATAATGGAGCTAGACTTGCCAACCCAATGATGCTACAACTTACAAGGATCTTGGAAAATCATGATGTCATTTTATTTTATTTTGAAAATTTACATCTCTAGATCATACAATGAAATTTCAAATTTTAAAATTACATTTCATATAACATGCTCCTAGTTGCTAAAGACTTGGGACATTGGGTAAAATCAAGAAATGTCACTTGATATTCACATTTTTTCCTCTTTAAATATGATAGCAATAGATAGAAAGAAATGTTTATATTGTTGAAAAATGCATTGTTTGACATTGTTAAAAAGTTACATCCTTACCTTTTGAAGCAAAACACAAAGTATTGATTAGTAATACCAATAGAGGTCCATGTGTCATGTGCATTATACAAGCTCACACAAGGTGCAAACATGCTTCTTGGTTCATAATTATTGAAAAAAATATTGTTGCATTAATGCTTCGAGAGTTTGTGAAATTTGTGAACATTGTCTTCAAAAGCTTCATAAGGTGGCCAAAAGGGAAAGAAATGAAGGTGCTAATGACAAAATTCAAATAGTGGTGTCAATTACTTTCAATGCAAGGGGCAATAGATGGAACCCATGTGCATATATCCAAACCAGAAACACCATTCACTAAAGACTTGTATTATTCTAAAAGAGGCATGTATTCAATCATGGCCCAAGCAATTGTTTATGTTGGAAGAATTCACGGATGTTTATGTTGGACTCGTTGGGTCTATTAATGATACTTGTGTTTTGCAAAAAATTAGTGTACACAAGCAAACACAATACAAATCACTTTTCAACATTCAAAATGGTTCACATAATGGTGTTTTCCTTTGGGGTATCCCTTGTTCAATTGGTTGATGGTCCCATATAAAGACAATGTTGAACAATTTATTTTGGAAAATTTATATAATAGGTGACACAAGAAAGGCATAGATGTTGTTGAAAATTCATTTGGTATCTTGAAAAACACTTTCTAAGAACTTTTTCACAAAAAAGAACTTCATGTGGCATTTGTGTTAGACATGTTTGTATGTTATTGTATCTTGCACAATATGGTACTTGGTTGAGCCAAACTAGATAAATTGTCAATTTGTCCCATAGGTTAGAACTACAAACCACATAGGAGATTCAAAATGAGCATAATGTAAGGAGGATTTCACATAAACCATATCAACAAAAAGTATGTGAAGTTGGAATTGAAAGAAAGGAAAATTTTGGTGTTGAATAGTGAAGGATCCTTGAAACTTATGCAAAGTTGCAAAAGCTAGCACAATCCTAATATCTAATGACAAAGAAGACAACCAACTCGAACCCATAAAATCCAAATTATGAAAATCATGATCGCTTGGCGTTAAATGCCAAAATGTTTCTATGAGCAAAGTGATCCACAAACAATTTTTTTTGTTGATATAATCCTTTGCTCACAACAAGCTTTCAAAAAATTCTAACAACAAACTTCAACCACATGCAAATTGTGAGAAATCTCCTCTTGAAACTACAGCTGCAAGAAATGGCCTCAAGGAACAAGACTAGAAGGAAAAAAGAATGACCAAATAGCCCAAAAAAAACAAGACTTAAAAAATAAATAAATAAATGATCACCAACATTGCATGTGGCTAGATGATATGAAGGGATTGGTTATTGCCAAACATTTCATAAGAGGGAAGGTGGGGGAGTTCAAATGACATTGACAAGTGTGTACACCACCACAAACTTCTGCATTAATAGTGGTGATAACTACCTGCAGGGGACTCAAGGCCAAACTCATTTCATAAAAAGTCAAAAAAGTATCATAAATAAGTACTAATGATGTCATGATATATCATGCTATTAAAAGCCCTGGAGTTAGTTGGGATAGCAAAGTTTTTAAAACTCTAAGTGTGGGGGGAGGCAATATTATGTTGTTGATATACTTGTAAAGCACTCAGGCTAAATTTGTAGTGCAAAGCAGGGCACATCTATGTGGTGTAATTTACCTCCATAGTAAGTAAGCATGGTACATTTCATTTCATTTCATTTCATAGAAGTGTTCTTACAAGAGGCCCAAAGAGGGGTTATGGTGGAAAGCTTTGCTCTTTACTATGGTGAATATGCTTTCATTCTAAGGTCTTACTCTACACAAAGATTATTAATTGCAATCACAATAGCAAGTACAATATTCACAAGAAACATGAGTTTGGCCTAATTGCATAAGAAGTATGAGACAATGACCACCTGAATATGATGAGATAATGGAGGTGTGCTTGCATCCAATGAGAGCATGGAAAAGGCTAAGTAGGCCTAGTTGTTTGTGGCCGTGCACCTTGTGGAAAGTTTGATTTCAAGTAAATGGGGTGTTTGGTCCCGGAGCTTATTAGTTCTCAATTTTTTTAATTATAAAAAGAGGGGAATGATGCAAAATTAGCTCGACCAAGTGAGTCTTGGGAGCTTGAATCATCTAAATTCATCTCACTTTGGAGCCTCTTCTTTTGGGGGAGAAGTAATGAGAGTATTTCTAAGCAAGACAGTTGGAATCACTAGGCGTGTCTCATCCTCAACCTTCAATACTCAATAGTCATCTTAGGGTACAATTCCATGTCTTCTGCTCACCCACTATCCAACTATAATTAATTTGGCCAAATGATGGCAAAAGGATTTCCAAGGGTTTCTTTTATCATTTTTTTAATGTAATCAAAGTGACAGTCCTCCAAAAAATAATTTAGCCAAATTTGGCTACATACTAGATATGAAAGTAAGAAAAAAAATAGGATCTCTTAGGATGTATAGGTTCTCATATCTCTCATGGAAACTTACCCTACCTGTTTCCAAGGTTGACAATCTTCAAGCTCCTTATTAAAAGGAGTATGAACACCTTGGTTCACCACCCACGACCACAAACAAACAAACAAAAGGTCCACAAAAGTCTCTGGTTTATAATATAATATAGAGGCTAACCCAATTGTTTATTTATTGTTTCCTTGCAATTGGGGAAGACTTGCAAAGTTATGATTTTTTCATGACGAGTAGTTAAGAGCCCTCCAAAACCTCTCTTTTTCTAGCCATATTCTCAAACATACATTGAAAGATGTGCAAATGAGTCAGCCTATCTCATCTTCTGGATGCATCTGGATTCTGCACAATCTTTCAAGTTCTAACTTCTAACCAGTGTTGGGTGGGTATGTCCATTTCAACATACCAATTGGGTTCTGGTATTAAGGGCTTTTCAATTTGAACATTGGGTATGAACAACTAAAGACAATAACCGCATACCAATTGGTATGAGATATGCATTTGGGTATCAAATATTGACGTTGAGTCTTGAGACAATAGAGTTATCCGTATAGTAAGAAAAACACAGCACCAGAACCCTGAGTTTGGACATACACAGGGTGAGATTCAAAAAAAACTTGCGAAAAAGTACATTAGCATTCAAGGGAGGGGTGAAACTGAGAAAACCATCAATTTTGGCGATGAACTGAGTTTCATCCTGTCTTTCCTTTTTCCTGAGCGCCTTCATGGCTGCTACATATATTTGCACTGTTTGTAACTATACAACTGTACAACTACTATAATTACTCTCGAACCTTGTGCATTAAATGCTAAGTTTCAGCATTTCATACTGAGATTTAATAAAAATGTCTTTATTTTGCGGATACCACTGAAAGAGGGTATAGGGGGTGAAAGGGGAGGCCCAAAGACAGGGTGAAGACAGGGTTTCTTTACAGATAACTCTAATATTGACCAGGTATTGAGAAAATGGCTAATTGTCAACATGAGTCCTAGGCAGTCACATTTTTCAATTTTGTGATGAACCAATAATGATGAGCATCCCAAAACAGATATTGCATTAAATGACAACACACTTGTAAAAAAAATTAAAATAATAGCCATTGAGTGCAAGACAAAGTGTGATAAAAAAAAGGATGGGAAGACTAGTCATCCAATCTATTAACACAGAGCTCAAATTTTGAAAAGCTTCAGTAAACTCAACCCTACATATCCAGAAGCACAAAATAAATTCACACTCAATAATATATGGATACAAAGGAGTACATTAGAAAAAGGAAAGCTCTGCATATGGGTGAATGCATTGGTAGTATATTTTTTCCAAAGCACGAGCAATGCATGAATAGAGTATATTGAAATTTGACACCTTCTGCACAAATCCTAAAACATTATATTTCACCAAGAATTAATGCCACATGGGTACTTAAGGTCTCTTTCCCTAAGGTTGTTATGATGGCAGCTACACAATGTGTTGTGATCACAAAAGCCTAATGGAAAGCCATGGACATAGGGCCTTGTTTCTTGCTCCATGGACAGGATAGCCACTTTCCATTGGAGAGCTGCAAGTGCTACGGAAATAAGTAATTAATCATCTTAAGAAGTCCGACAACACATATTCTTGTGAAAAAAAGACAAATGTCAATATATGGTGAGTCACAATTTGACTCGCTGATCTCAGAGCTCCTGCAATTGGTCAATGCTTAACTCATAGAGTTATGAGATGATTGAGAGTGCAGCTCCATGAAAAAAACACAATGGAAAGCCACTGTGATCACTACAACGAACTACTTACTCACATTATAGTCCAAGCTAGCAAATTATGTCATTTTCTTGACCACATTATACCACAAAACCTTCACAAAACACTCTTATTAGTGATTGAAATGTCCATTGAACACGATTGTTTTTTGAAAAACTGTTGAATCTGCAACTCCAAACCTTAATGTAATTTGCACATCCATGCCCATTGTGTTGGGTGCGTTGCCTGGCTCTCAACCTAACAGGCTTGCTTGACACCCTACCCAACACAATGGGCAAGGGCTTCACCATTCCATTGTACATTAGAGTTAGTCATTATCTTGAAAATCGTTGAATCTGCCACTCCAGACATTATTGTAATGGAATAAGCTTGTCCTTGCCCTTAACCATTCCATAGTAAGTTAGAATTCCTGGGACTTTTTCCAAGATACTTGGAATCTCTGCACAGAGATAAGTCCTCAATGAGTTTAATGCTTCATCACACTAGGAAAAACTAAAATGGTTTACTCATCATTGAAGAATAGCTCTAGCCTTTTATGGCAAGTTCAACCAAAATCATGAAAGATTGTCCAATTCTTCCTTTTTTTAAAAGAACCTCCATTCTTAGTTTTAATATTTTAAAATCATTTGGTAGGTCGTTTGAGTCCAAGTTTGATCCCAGTTCTTCAAGTTTTTAAATATGTGATTTATTTGAAAAAAAATTCAAATTCAAAAACCTTGAGGCTTAGTTCAAAAATAGGGCACATTAATAAACATTCCTGAAGGCTAAATTTTTTACAAATATAAATTTTTACAACAAGTTAAAATTTAAAAATTGTGAATTGCTCAATGTGATTACCTTAAGAGCCTAACCTATTTACACAAAATTTTATTTTCAAAGTTTTAATTATGGGTTTACCAAAAGGATAGTTCTCAAGGCCTATTCCTTTTGTGCTAGTTCCACCAAAAAGGTGTTGGGTCATGCCAAGATCACAATAATAACCTAAACCTAAATTTCAAATCGAAGAAATTACAGTCCAACATTGGATTAGGCCAAAATAATATGGTTCTAGTTGTGCCAATTATATAAGTTGATGAATGGTTGTAATTATAAGGCTTTGTCATTTGAGTTTTGGTTCAATATTATTTTCTCACTTTGTAGTCTATGTTATTTAACTTTTGCCAAAAAGGAATTTGTTTGTGATATAAAATACTATTTTTGAATCACACATTTGAAATGGGATGGTTGTGATTGTTTTTAAGTATCTAATGTTTCAAAGTTTTCCTTGGAATAATTTGTGATTTTAAAAAAAGTATTTCCATGATTGTACTATAAATGTCTTCTACACAAAAAAAACAACAAGCTCCATTGGAATCCCCCACATAATTTTATCCTTAGGAGTAAAGCTATTCAATGAGCACATATCTTTCGTTTCTTGTTTGTCAACAACACAAGAGCTTTCAACCAAGTCTTGTTGCAATGGCATTGCACAACAACCATCAAGACAACTAAGTAACAAGAATACATTTACTTGTTTGGTACAACATGGTAATTGTAACACCTATATATTTGAAGGAGAAGACTTTGAATTTATTTATTTATTCATTTATTCATTTTTCCCTAGTGTAAGTTCAACTAGTTTGGCTAAATTTGGAAATTTAAAAAAAACTTGTTATCTCAAAATGGGGAAAAAAAAAACCCCTATTTCACCATAAATAAAATACTCTTCGCTAAGTTTTTGACAAAAAAAGAAACGGTTTGAATTTATCAAGGAGAATTAAACTTATCACAACAAGCATTACATGAAAAAAAAAATCTTTAATTTCTTTCCAATATTTTAAAAAACAATTAAAATGATGGTTTGGTGTAAAATCCACAACAGGAATAATTAATATTGCACGATTTTTTTTTTCAATTTTGTGAGGTGATTTTTTTTTCAAATCCTTTCTAGCACTCGATTTTTATTTTATCTTTGTCACCACATTGAGTGAAATTTCACCCCCCAAAAAATGTGTGTTGTGTGTGTGTTTTTAAGCCTAGTGGGTGAGCGTAAAAACACAACACTTGGGCTGAGTGTCTCTTTTACTAGTGAATTTTTTACCTGAAAAATATGATTTCGACCCTATACAAAGGATTTTTCCTGGAAAAAAAAAAAAAGACCCAAATTCGCCAGATTTCAAAGAAAAGAAATTCCAAAATCGCCGTATTTTTATGATAAGATCCACTAGGTAGGTGGCCAAGAAAATAGAAGGATTTTGTGTTAGCATTTTAGTAGCCCAATTTGGCTAAACCGTTTTCTGAATGATCGCCACTTTGACTAGATCAAGGTAGGTACGGCAAGAAAGTCAATTCGGTCTGTGCATTGGTAGGTACGGCAGGTAGGTCGGTGAAGTCGGTCGGTCGGTAGACTTTGTAGGTACGGCAGGTAGTTCAAGTGGGTCGGTCGGTCGGTGGGTCGGTAGTTTTGTGACAAGAAATTGGGGGATTAAAACTACGCCATTTATTCACTGTTACTAGGCTACTATTTCACTGTTACTATTTTACCTCCGCCTCCTATCTTCGAAGTTCGTGCTTGCTCTCTTTCTTTTAATGATTTTGTGATATAGTCAAAGTGGCGATCATTCAAAAAATAATTTAGCCAAATTTAGCTACATATTAGAAATCAAAGTAAAACGAAACAGAGTCCTTCTATAGCCTATTTTTGGCTACCTCCTATATCACTGGCTTTTTTTTTTCTTTTTTCTTTTTTTTTCAGGGTCAATTTTCTCATGCTGCTCCAAAATTGATAATCAACCACAAGAGAATTTAGCCAAATCTGGCTAAAGACAAATCAAGAAGTGAAAAATCTAGGAATACCTATTACATGTTGGTGAACATTAGAACCTATTAGCTAAATATGGCAACTTCAAAAAAGGCTAGAGAAAGTTGCCAAAAATCCTCCAAAAATCTTGGCAATTTCAAAAAAAAATTTTAAAAAAAAAATTTGAAATGTGACCATTGTTTTATGAAAGAAATTCCAAAAAGTTCAGTTGACCATGTTACTTGGGACCTTTTTTTTTGGGTAGCAAATTGACGAATTCTTGCCACAAATAAAATAAATTAAAATAATCATTGTTAGTTAGCTATGGGGAAAAAAATAATCATAAATTTTAGTGATTTGGAATTTGTTTTGTTGGAAATCTGGCCAATTTGGGCCAATTTTTTCCCATGAAAAATCGTTTTTGAAATATTAGAGTTGTCCGTAGAGTGAAACAAACACAACACCAGAACCCTGAGTTTGGTCATGAGATTTTTTTTAAACCAGCAAAATAAAAAGGGGGCCAGGGTGAACCAGCACGCACAAGTGCACCAACTTGGATGGATGGATGGATGGATGGATGGTGCACTGATAGGATTCTCTTTTCTATCCATGTGCCATTCCAGGTTGAGTTTTTTTGTTTGTCCTTTCTCAGTCCCGATCTCAGTTTTTTTTTTTGGGAATTTTATTTTCTCCCCGCACCTCACCCAGTTTCCTTTTTTTTAACCAGCTTTTGAAACATTTCCTACCCACCCAACTACTACCCCCCATTGTACCCCACTGACCTACTCACCTATAAATTTAAAATGTGCTACTCTCATCCCCACCCACCTATCCAACCCCTCCCCCCATCTATTTATCTACCTACTTGCCCTTCCACCTTCCTACCTACTAGCATTTTAAGTAGGTACTTACCAAACCCCACTTACATGGTTATTCCTACCTACTTGGTTGCCACTCCAATAGACCCCGAATGGTTCACAATGATGAGGAAAGAATGAAATGAAGGTATTGGATGGAGCTTGGTCTTGTTCACTCAAACAGATAAATAAGGGCACGATTAACATATTGGACACCCTTTGTATACAAATATTATAAGATATTGCAAGTTTTGTTTAGAGAGTGTTTTCCACAATGGAGGTATTGCAAACTAAGTGGATATTCAAAGCAATATGGAGCTCTAGTTCAATTTAATGCATTTTGTACTCAACTTCATAAGCAAAATACTCAATGAATGTGCAATACCTTTCTCCAAGTATCCCAAAAATAGTTTGGGCTCCATATCATATCTTTTGAAACTTGAAAGGTATTATGTAACCCTAACAAAACCTAGAAGGAATGCAATACCCTCATTAGGGTATTTTATAAACACCATGGGCTAAATTCTAATTCGGTCTAGACTATCAAAGGGGCTCATGCCTAAAAGGGATCGATGAATTGACCAAACCCCTCTTAAGGTATCCTAAAAATACCTTGGGCTTCATAACATATCTTTTGAAACGTGGAGGGTAATGTGTAGCCCTACCAAAACCTACAAGGAAACCAATACTTTCAGTAGGGTATTATGTAATTAAACACCATGGGTTGATTTATTTTGGTATATACACTATTAGAGGTGTATTGTTCATGCCCAAAACTACTTAATAAACCTACAGTACCCTTCTTAAAGTATTGTAGTAACATTTATGGGACCCTACAAGTTTCATAAATACGTTGGGCTCCATAACATATCTCTTAAAACTTGGAGGGCTATTGCATAGCCTTACTAAAGCTTACAAGGAAAGCAATACCATGCTTGGGGTATTTAATAAACACCATGGGCTAAATTATTTTGGTTTAGACTATCTAAGGGGTATTGTTTATGCCTTAAAATATACAATGCACATGCAATACCCTTTATAGAATATCCCAAAAATCTTTTGAATTTTATGACATATCTTTTGAAACTTGTAAGGGTATTATATAGCCATACCAAAACCTAGAAAGAAAACAATACTCGCATCATATTGTGATACTATTTTAAACCATGAAACAAAAGGATTTTTTTTTAAATATTTATTCTGTGCTCAATATATCATGCCTTACATATTGATTCAAATAAATAAAGGTATTACAAAATTGGTCACATTAATGGTAGAAGGGGTTTAACTGAGCAAAGTTAAGGAGTTTAAATGCAATACTTGCATCATATTGTGATAATTCATTAACCATGAATTTTTTTTTAAAAAATTAAATATTTGATCCCCCCTCAATATATCATGAAATTCATGTTTTCAACATTATTTGTTCATCTTATAATATGATTTAACATATATAAAATAAATGTAATGCAAAATAAATCACATTGATGGTATAAGTGTCAGGGTTTAATGTAAATATATTAATTAATGTTAGAATTTAGGGTTTATCGAAATCAAAAAATTAAAAATCATTCTTAACATTTTTTCAATGATATACATATTTATGTTTTTTCCTTTTTAAAGTTGTAAACATAAAGTCTCTAATTTAATAAAATTTTAATGCATGTTTAAATAAAGATTAAAGCACATGATTTATTTATTTTTAAAATGGTTCACATAATAATAAAAATGATCTCTCCCATATATTATCCATGTGTATGATTATTTTACATTTTTTTTACATATAATAAATAAATATTTTGCTTAAAATAATTATATAGTAGATCATTAATATCCTTTATTTAATAAATATGTAACACAAGTCCTTATGGAATTATTTTTTAATGATGTATAATATTGGTTATATAAATATTGGTCTAAATATATTATTGTTTGTAACATATTGAGTAATACATTATATATAATGTATAATATTGTGGAATTATATTGTTGATTCATTTTCATACAATAATATCTTCATATTTATTTAAAATAGGATAAGAATTGATTCAAAATATTAAATTTTAATTATATATAAACCCATGGTTATGCATGATGCAACTTTTTCTAAATTTTATTTTTAATGTGAATTTTAAAATTCCAAAAGATAAATCATTAACATTGTATATTTTATTAATGCATGTAATTGAATATTATTTCTAAGTAAATGGAAATTTAGTTTATAACATATCAAATAATGCCATATATAATGAATAAATTTGTGACATTTTGAACAAAGTTCTAAAAGGTAATTGCAACACCTTCATTTCATTGTGATAATTTCTTAAAAACAAATTAGATATTATGTTTAGATGTTGAATTGAATTTTTATGTCTTTGACCACACATGGAAAGTCAAATATAAAATTTTGGCACTACTTATTTATTAGTAATTTTCACCAATTTTAGCAATTGAAACATCAACTTGTTGTTGAAAGTAGACTTGTTATTATGTGCCATGGATCATTGACAACCCCCAAAATTCTACTACAATTCATAGGTTCAAGCATCATGGGTTTGGAGTTAAATTTGCACAAAACCTTTTGACCACAACCCCAAAATAGATATGTATATATAATCAATGTTTTTGACAAATAGCTTGCTACTTACAACTTCTACAAGTGTGGATACATCTTGGAATCCTAAAGAAAAGTTTTCATAACATCAACAACAACATTTTGATGAACTTTAGAAGCTCAATTTTTTACTTATGCGTTGAGACCCTATGTTTAAAACTTCATGAGATATGAACTTGTAGTTTTGATAGTAGTATGTATGACTTTCACTAATTCTACAAAACCCCCAAAGTCTCATTCCAAGTCTTAGTTCTAGACATGGAGAAAGTTCCTCCTCCAACATATGGTTTATTGGAGTGGTCACACACTTTGGTTTCCATCATGGGAAAAATTCAGGCTTGTTTGTTGTGTAAACACTTGTGTAATGCATATGGGTGCTTGCAAGGATTATATGAAACTATATATAATGTTGTCACCAAATCACACATTTGTTTACAACATTGTTGCACCTCATCATCAACTTCATGTAATTTTTTTACAACTTGACAATCTTTCAAGAATTTTTTTTCTTTAGGTCTTAAAAAAACCTTGCAACAATTTTCTCTTGTTCATTTTGTTGAACTATTGATTGCTTAAATCGCAAGTTATAATAATGAGAATCGGAACATTAGTATTAAGGTGATTAACATCAACATGTACATGATATTAAACTTTCAAGATGATGCATTCAAGAATGTGAAACATCAGTTATGCATGGAGGTATGAGATTTTGGTGGTTGACATTTTCTCCATATTCCTTATTTAATATGTTTCTAAAGCCATCACAATAGCAGCCCCAACTCAAATGCTCTTCAATTGTAATGGTGGCAATTAATGATGTGCCACTTAAATTGACAACAAAGATTGTTCTTCCTAAAGCTACACCTTCTTTGAAGAATGTAACAACTTAAATCTCCATAAATGAATGTGAAACGTCAATTACACACTTAAAAGATCAACATTTTAGTGTTTGACATTTTTCCTCCATATTTCTTCCTTGTTTTGTTTCCAAGGGTGTTAGAACCATAACCCTATATTCTTTTCAAATGAAAAATATTTGAAATTTGTTATTAAATAACATATCAATTACCATTATTTGGGAAAAAAATTCAAACACATGATTTGTAAATGGAAAGACCTTTATGGGTAATGCAAGAATAAATAAATAAATATTTTTCATATCTTAAATCTTCATTTGATTTAAAATTTTATCTTATATAATACAGCTTTCTTCCAATATATCATAATTTTCTTAATAAATTTCAATTTAGATGTATGAATCTATATAATTAATAATATTATGAAATTATAAATTTGACTCATTTTAATACGTATAATATCTTCATATTTATTTTTAATGGGATAATAGTTCATTAAAATATATATACTAAATTTTATATATATATATACATACCCATTGTTATGTATAAAGTAATTTGTGTATGACATTTTTTATTCTTAAAGAAAATTAAAAATTTCCAAAAGATAAGTTAGTAACATTTTACATTTTATTAATGCATGCACTTGAATATTATTTCTAAGTAAATTGAAACTTAGTTTATAACATATTAAATAATGTCAATATTGATCAATAATTTTGTGACATTTTAATGTGTATTCCCTTTTATATTACAATATATGTTATTTTTTCATATTTTATTAAAAGTAAAACACATGAAATGTTTATTTGAATAAATGAATGGTTACTTATGATTCAAAAAATATAAATGGTGCATTAAATATCAATATTTAATTTTAAAAATATTTTAATTAAATTTTGAAATATATGTTACTAATATTATGTAAGTTTAGTCCATGTAAATTAATTATATGTAAATTATAGATTATAATGTATTAAATAATGATATACTTAGTTAATTAATGTATGAAATTATATTTTTTTGCATTTCTAGATATATAATATTTGCATAATTGTTTTAACTTGGTAGAAAATTTTATTAAACATTAGATATTGTTGAAAGACATTCTCAAAATCATAAACAATAAGAATTGTTTTATGGACCAATTTAAAATGGTTAACATATGTAAATGAAAGTACTACAAAAATTAGCCACATTATGCATGAGCAAAGTTTAAAAGTGTAACTGCAACACACTCACTGTGTTGTGATAATGTCATTAACCATGAAATAAATGAATTTTTTTTACATACTTATTCCATGTTCAATATATCATGCCATGTCCATATTATAACAAGTAAATAAAGATATTGTAAAATTGGTCACATTGATGGTGTTGAACAAAGTCTTGAAATGTAATTGCAATACCCTCATTGTATTGTGATAATTCCATTGACCATGAGACATAACAATAAAGTTGTTTCAATTTCAAATAATTTTTATAAATTCAATTAAATCTTGATACTTATCTACCATTTATTTTTTCCAATCACAAGTAATTATCCATTTATTGAAAGAAAATTTACATGTATTTTATTTTAATAAAAGATTAAAAGAGTTCAAATTTTAGTATATTCTAATACAAAAGGGTATACACATTCAATTGTCAAAAAATTATTGATCATATATGACATTATTTGATATGTTATAAACAAAATTTCAATTTACATTGAAATAACATTCAATTACATACGTTAATAAAATATACAATGTCAATACCCTATCTTTTGGAATTTTTAAAATCCTTTTTAAAATTAAAAAAATCAAAACAAATTGCACTATACATAACAATCGGTTTATATATATATATATATATATATATATTTCTACATTTAGTATAATTTTGACTCAATTATTATTTTATTTTTAAAAATTATTAAGATATTATATGTATTAAAATGATTTTTTTTAGTTTTAAAATATTTTTCATTATATATAATGTATTACTCGATATAAACAACAATATACTTAAAGACCAATATTTAAACCAATATCATACATCATTAAAAAAATACATAATTAATACTTGTGTTACATATTTATAAAATATAAAATATTAATGATCTACTATATAATTAATTTAGATGAAAAATTAGTTATTACATGTAAAAAATAACTATAAAATAAAATTTCAATCATACATAGGATTAATATATGGGAGAAGTATCAATTTTGTTTATTATTTGAACCATTAAATAAAGGTGACATCATGTATTGTAATTTGTTTTGTAAACAACCATTAAAATCTTATTAAATAATAAATATTAAGTATTTGTTTTCTTGAGATGAATTTGCCATTGTAAAAGGGGAAAGACATAAATATGTAAATCATTGGAAAAATGTTTAAAACAAACTTATAATTTTTTATTTTAAAAAAACCTGAATTTTAACATTAAGTTATAAATTACACATCAAACCCTAAACCCTTCTACCATCAATGTGACCAATTTCTCATAACCTTCATGTTATACATATTAAATCATATTGTAAAGTGAACAAAAAATTTAAAAAACATGAATTTTATGATATATTGAAGGGGGATCAATTATTCAAAAATAATTCTTATGTTTCATGGTGAATGCAAATATCCCAATGTGATGCAAGTATTGCATTTAAACTCTATAACTTTGTTTAAGTAAAACCTTCTACCATCAATGTGACCAACTTTGCAATACCTTCATTTACTTGAATCAATATGTATGACATGATATAGTGAACATGGAATAAATAATTTTTTAAAAAATTTTGTGTTTCATTGTTTACAATATTATTACAAAATGATTGCAAGTATTGTTTTCCTTTTAGATTTTGTTAAGGCTATGCAATACCCCTCCAAGTTCCAAAAGATATATTATGGAACCCAAAAGATTTATGAAATACCTTTAGAAGGGTATTACATGTGAATTGAGTAGTTATGGGCATTAGGAATACCCCTTCGATAGTTCGAACCAAAATAATTGAGGCCATGGTGTTTATAGAGTACCCTAATGAGGGGTATTGCTTTCCTTCTAGGTTGTGGTATGGCTATGTAATGCCCCTTCATATTTTAATAGATATGGTATGGAGCCCAAAGGATTTTTGATATACCTTGAGAGGGGTATTGCACATGCATTGAATAATTCTAGGCACAACAATACCACTATGATAGCATGGACCAAAATAATTCAGTTTATGGTGTTTACAAAATACCCTCATGAAGGTATTACTTTCCTTTTAGGTTATGGAATGGTTATGCAATACCCCTTTAGGTTTCAATATATATGTTATGGAGCCCAAAAGATTTTTTATATACCTTAAAAAAAGTATTACACATTCATTGAGTACTAATTTTGGGCATGAGCCTTTCGATAGCCTAGACCAAAATAATTCAGTCCGTGGTGTTTATGAAATATTGTCATGAGGGTATTGTTTTCCTTCAAAGTTTGAACTTTTCAGTTTTGGGAATTAAAAAAGGTTATTTTGTTTAAGTGCAAGACTAGAATAATTTTTTGATAATTTCATTAAGCATACATGTAAGAATATGTGAGAATGTATTTCTAACCATTAACACAAGATGGTGCAAAAAGAAAATAAAATGCCTTAAAATATATATATGGGTGACACGTGCTACAAAAATGTTTAAAAATTGTCTAGGTTGAAAACAAACCCACCATGAAATGGGGAACATGTCATAATGGTAAATATGTGATTGCCTCAAAGATAAATTATTACTTTAACATCCTAAAATTCAAAACAACACCTTAATCAAAATGGGGATAAATTATGTGTTATCTATGTCACTACTAGAGGGGGATGGGATCCCATTGGCCTTCCTATACTACAATGATGCAACCTTTGCATCTTGGGCATGCCAACATGTAAATACCCCATGATAAGCCAATGTTGCCTCCACAACATTGGCCAGAAACACCTCCTTAGTGGTGCCCTGAACCTTAAAACAACAATTCAACGCAATAAGTATTGCATATGAAACCTAAAACCAAAAAAAATTTAAAAATTGAATATGGCATTGTTAGAATTTATTGACCATGAATCGTTTTTTATTCATGGTATTGCGTAAAAAGGCCAATCTCCCTACATCACACCATTTTTTTATATGTAAACTTCTAGTCACGCTCCATCCAAGCACCTATGAACCCCTTTGCATACCTAGCTTGAGTTGTTCAAATCACAACTTCAAAATCCTCATCATGTTCCACCTTCACCTACATGTTGAAAGGGATGGACCCCACACCCCATGTAGTCATGCCAAGAAGCTCAAGAATGTGGTTAAAGGTTAGTTGTGTTTAGGCTTGTTTAGTTCCATAACCACATTGTGCTTGCAAATGTTGTACCAAGTTGTACTTGGTGGTATAGGATGCATCACACCCATCAAGCCCACAAGCCTATTTAATACCATCCCTTGCCCAATGAACACCTTCTATGGCAACCAAGGGAGGGGCAATTGCATCCGAAACCATGAAAACAAAAATAATAAACCTAATGTGAAAATTAACATTTTGGATGAAGGTTAGACCACATATGATAAAAGTATTGCATAGATAGATAAAAGATCAAAAATAAAAGATAATGATATCGCAAAAAAATATAAAAGATTAAAAACATGAGATGAAGGTATATCACAATAAGACAAGATGAAAATATTGGTAGAACCCAATGTTCAAAATTGTAAAAAATGCAACTAACCTTAGAAAAAACAATATCATTTATAGAGCCTTGAAGTATTGCCTAGAAATTTTGAACCAAAAAAATGCCTCACCCACTTCACATGGAGAAGGAAGTTGGGGCAAAGGTTTAACAACCATAATTAATGAACTCAATTATTAAAAGTATTGCTTCTAGAAATTTGACCAAGAAAACCCCACTAGTAGAAAGGATGGATGGGCCAATTAATTATAATAAGTTCAATATGTCACCTTGATCAATATCAACAACCTTATTTGCATTCTTTTGCTCTAGCATTGGAGCAAGAATTACAATATCTTGTTCCACTATGTTCAAAATTGTTTTTGCTAAATCCACTTCAATTCTAGCAACATTTGTTGTAGATCTTTCCACGACATCAACACCCACTTGCACTTGTTCCTCATTAAGCATGCTTAGAGCCAATGCACCTTCAACACTTGCTTACACTTGCTATCACGCTTGAAGCCAATGCACCTTCAACATTTGCTTGCACTTGTTGTCCTCCATCTGCTACCTCCAAATTTCCTTCATTTTCCAAACCCTACATGTCATCCACATCATTAACTGTAACATGTTGATATATTGAAAGCATCAATCTTTACTTTTTTACATCTTTGCATTTATAAAAATAAAAGCCAAAAACAAAATAAGGACAACCACCAACACTAGCTAGCTCAAACCAAAAAAAATCCATCATTAGTTATGATATTATAGTGATGGTCATTGTGTCTTTGCAAGTAGCAACAAAGAAAAGCCAAAAAGAGGAGTGTTTGCCTTCCTATAGGTAGCATCAAACACACAAAAAATGTTCAACAACCTACAACTCTCAAAAAAAAATGTCAACGAACAGAAACTTGTCAATGAGTTCCTTGGACAGAGGAACAAACTCAAAAGAAAACATAGCTAACGAGACGAACGTTGGATAAACTAGCAAACTCAAAAAAAATTGGCCAAAGAACTTTATATCATTGACATTGCCCATTGACAAACGAACACATTCCAAAAAAAAAAAACCAACGAACTTCAATTCATTAACATCCCCTTAGACAATGGCCAACGAGTTGAAGCTCGTTAGCATCCCCTTTGGAGAAATGAGCAATCTCAAAAACACAAGGGCACGTTTGTTGACATCACCCTTGGACAAAAGAGCACACTACCAAAAAAATGTCTAATGAACTTTGGCTTGTTGACATCCCCCTTTGACAAAGAAGCACACTCAAAAAAAAAAAAACTTGATGAACTTCAGCTTGTCAACGTCCCCCTTCGATAGAGGACCACGCTCAAAAAAAAGAAAGGGCCAATGAGCTTTTGCTCATTGGTGCCCCCCTAAGCAAAAGAAAACATTAAGAAAAAAGGCCGACAAGCTTCAGCTCATCAACATCCGCCTTGGACAAAAGAACACATTAAAAAAAATGGCCAATGACCTTCAGCTCCTTGGCATCCCCCTTGGACAAAAGAGCACACTCAAAAAACAAAGCCATGAAGCTCGTCACCATCCCCCTTAGATAGAAGAACACACTAAAAAAAAATTGCCCCCCCTAGGTAGAGGAGCACATTTAAAGAAACATCCAATGAATTTCAACTTGTTGACATCTTCCTTGGACAGAAAGAACAACCTCAATAAAAACTTTCCACAAGTTCAAGCTCATTGGCATCACCCCTGATAGAGGAGCAAACTCAAAAGAAATGTCAACAAGCTTAAGCTTGTTAGCATCTCCCACTGACAAATGAAGAAACTCAAAAAAAAAAAAAAAAAAAAAAACAAAAAAAAAAAAAAAAAAAAAA
>Ga0116227_10002620_pt1 | contig 40649 bp, 28 predicted proteins | sample S1TSphgellanicum_FD_89693 | JGI IMG/M metagenome (GOLD analysis project Ga0116227, IMG submission 89693) | Host-associated microbial communities from peat moss isolated from Minnesota, USA - S1T2_Fb - Sphagnum magellanicum MG | ecosystem: Host-associated > Plants > Peat moss > Unclassified...
TAATATTATTTTTATTTAAATTATAATTTTATATATTTTTATTATAATATAAAATTAAAATTTTATTTTTTTTTTTTTTTTTTTTTGTGCTGCTGATGGGGGGCTCCACTGGCACCCATAATATCTCCTGCCACTGGAAAGTGTACCCCATATCCACCTCACAAAGCACTTCACTTCACTACTTTTTTTCATGTGTAAAATTAGTGCAACAGGGGACCTGTGCATCTCTGTCCCACAAGGAGCATCATCCCATCATATATATATATATATATAATATATATATATAATATGTATGTTTCCAGAAACAATGTAGCAAACCAAAACACAATATGATATAATATTAAGTCACTAGGCCTTTCTTTCAGTACTTTACTGGTGTCATGATACTTTCAGTGCTTGTGATCCTTGAGTATTTTCCATACTTACCCACTGATCCTCTCTTACATGGACCTGGCCTCCTCCTCCACAGTCTCTATCTCTATCTCACCGCACAGTTGATTTAAGCAATGGTTTTATTATCATTTGCTGCTGATCTTTGCCGCTGCATCACCTTTCAGCATATATGTTTCCCTCCCAAATCTACATAGCTGATGATACTCTTGCATGGTGGCCGTGCAAAGCAGAGTGCCTGGCCCTTGTGCTCATAATAGCAGCTCCACCCATACTCGGCATTTGGCCCCTTGTTGCAAGAAGAGTAGTATTTCTCACATCCAAGATTACTTATTTAATTGTTTCTCAAGCCTCACCTATAAACATGAAACTGGGACTATAAAACGTCAGAACTTACGAACAGCAAACCACCTGGATCAATCAATATATCAGGGTAATTATGAACACGTGTTAGAATGAAGAATGACGTTTTGCCAAGCTTGACAAATTGAGCAAAATTGCTGAGCCAAAGTCATTTTTATTGAACTTTGGCAGGCAACACTTTAGTAATTTTCATCCAAAACATGATGTGCAATATGCTGGTAGAGATGCTCTTAATCTCCACCGTTGCACATGTTGGTATCACAGGTCCCTTGAATGTTTGCTAACTTCTTCACTACATGGTTTCATCATCTTAACATCTGTGACCCATTCATCCATTTTATTTCATCCATAAGATTTTTGGTTTTCTGGGTGTTTGGGTCCCCTACAAAAGCAATTAGGTTTGAACTCCAGTAAACTCTGGTTGTTACTTCATGATTAGATTTGACCACCACAATTTCTGGTATGAAAAATTTGCAAACTCCTCCTACCTCTGTTTTGGGGCACACCGTCTTGGTTTATTTTAATTACCGTTTTGGCGATGGCCATAAGAGGATTGTGCTATGGGCCACTCTGAGTACTTAAAAAACATATGTGTGAGGCAGGTGTTAGGCCATTAGGGGTGGGGTGGGGTGAACTGGCCCTGTTCAAGGGCCTTATATCAATACAAAGTGATTGGACAAAGTATGTGGTAGAGGGACTTCACTACCTTGTAGTGTAATTGAAGGCACCTTATAATTGATGAAATTTGCAAGCAAGAATTTTGTAAAGGGAAACACCCACCCACATATACATATATGTGGGTGCTTTTCTTTTCCAAATACCCACGTTAATATTTGTTTTTTGAATTTTTTTTACCACGACACCAGCTAATTACCCATCTGGTACCCACTGGGTATCACTGTAATTTTTTTAATAAAAAAAAGGTAACAATTGTTGATTTTTATGGTGGGTGTTACCCTACACTAACTAAAAGGGCTTTTACTCATATTAAGATCCTCTCTAACTAAGAATTTTAAACCAGGTCTTAGTGGGTCATTCACTAAGATAAATGATTTTTCTCAAAATTCAATCAATGAATTTATTGAATCCTCACTAGGTCTTGTTCACTAAGACAAACGATTTTACTCAAAATTCAATCAATGAATTTATTGAATCCCCACTAGGTCTCGTTCACTAAGACAAACAATTTTACTCAAAATTCAATCAATGAATTTATTGAATCCCCCACTAGGTCTCATTCATTGAGACAAATGAATTTACTCAAAATTTAGTGAAAACACTTGATGAATAAAGGACATGATTTTTTTTACTTTATTAGTCAAACTAAGTCTCTATCCCAAACAGTTTGTCACAAATTATTATGAGAAATTTATTTAACCATATTTTGAGTGTATTTGGCTACCAACACATCATTAGTGGTTTGCATTACCTTATTCCACGATGGGTTAAACCATTAGTGCATATCCTCCGTTTTCAACATTAAATAATTCCAAAAATGGAGTTGGAATACGTTGGAAGGAATTCAAAGAAATAAAATATATCGGCTATGGTTAAAGTTCAATGGGTTAAAAATTGAGTTGGAAAATGCTTTGGAAAGAATTCAAAGAATTAAAATATTATGTGGACTTTGTGTTGCGTATGTAAATTTGAGCACATTTTGTTGACTTGGAATTTCACCAAATTAGGTTCTCACAATAACCACCTTCTTTATTTCTCTTTTGTAACATTATTGTTGAATTCAACAATCCATATATAAAACACAAATAGGCACAAGATTTATAAAGCTATGCTAAATAGCTCATCTATAAGTTGCAAATGAGCCTAAGCAAAATGAACTAAAGGTTCTAATTTCTAAACATGTTAACTACCGTAGTAACCTAGCAAGTTAGGCACTAAAATAATTGCCTTATGAGTAAACAAATTTCAGGACTTTTGAGAAATTATTAACGTGTACTTAGTTAATAAGTAAAAAAATACACCTTAATAATTTCTTAATGGTTATGCAATTTATTGAATATTTTGCATCACATTGTCTAAGCTACTAAATGACTACAACATATTCTACAAGAAGTTTTGTCAAAAAATTATTAATTTTGTGATTATTCAAGTGGTGATCATTCATAAGAGTATTTAGCAAAAAATTCAATATTTAAAACATGAAAATAATTTTTTTTAAAGCACCCTTTCATGTTGTAGGAAGTTTGTGACAAATTTTTAGAATTTTATATATTTTTTCATATTTGTGGCTTTTTTTTTCCTTTCTAAAATACAGAAAATTTCTAAAAGCCTTGCTTAATACCAAGAGCCAAACCTCTCACCTGACCAATAGGCTGAGTTTAAGGTGGATGGGAGGCGATAGGAAAAGGATACTGGATGAATGATTCGTAGCAATGCCTTCATCTATGGGAACATCATCCAATGGTCCAGATTGCATTATGTGCCCCGGGCCCTGGGGAGCTTACATGGAAGACCCGCTACGCGAGGGAGCGGAAAATTGTGCTGCGTAAGGCGCCCTCAATACATTGCGCTCCTCCGGGAGGTTGTTATGTTGGATGGACGGGCCCATTAGCCCGAGAGACATATGGGTGAAAAAGCCGGGTGAGAAAAACTACACAAAGTATATACTTTTCGGAACCACAAAACCAAATATCCTTTAGGAACTGAAATTTTGAGTTGTATTGAATTTTCAATGACAAAAAATCACGCAAAATTCAACATGGGAAAACCATAAAATCAAATATCCTTTAAGGATTGAATTTTAGGCTATATTGAATTTTCAATGACAAAAATCACTCAAAATTCAACATGGGAAAACCATAAAATTGAATATCCCTTTAAGAATTGAATTTTGAGTTATATTGAATTTTCAATCACAAAAATCACTCAAAATTTGATATGGGACAACCATAAAATTGAATATCCCTTTAAGAATTCAATTTTGAGTTATATTGAATTTTCAATGACAAATTTCACTCAAAATTCAATATGGGACAACCATAAAATTGAATATCCCCTTTAAGAATTGAATTTTGAGTTATATTGAATTTTCAATGACAAAAATCACCCAAAATTCAATATGAGAAAATTATGAAACCACCTTGGTGCACCCATATTTGAAATTAAAATTTGAAAAAATGTGAAATGATTTTTTTTTTAAAAAAATATGAAAAGTCATTTTTAGGTGTTTCAATTGTGAAAATTTTAATAAAAATTTTCAGATTTCTATATTTGATAGGTAGCCAAAATAGAAGGATTCTTAAATTGTCTAAAACCAAATTTGGCTTAATCCTCGTAAGGATGATGGCCACTTTGGCTACATAAAAAAATTCACAATAAAATAAAATAAAATAAAATACACCAATCTCGATCAAGAAGGGTGTTTTTTTTCCCCTAATTTCCACAATATAAAAAAATTCCAAAAAACCCCAAAATTAAGTGAAATGATTCAATTAATGAAAAAAATGAATTGATTTTGTGAAAATTAAGTGAACCATTTGAACGAAAATATTGAATGCCATTTCATGAAATTTGAATTTAGATTTAATTCAATTGAATTTCAAATGCTGAAATGTAATTCAAATATGTCGAATTCAATTTGAATTTCATTAATTTGAAATTAAATTTTGATTGAAGAGTAATGGGTTACAAATTGATGCAAAAATATTGAAAATTTATTCATCATTATGGCATTGAAAAAAAAAAAAAAAACAAAACAAAAATTCCAAAAAACACCTTTCCATTCCTCTTTACTTACTTGAGAATCAAGTAAAAAAAAAAAAAACTTTGGAACCGTCCAAAAAATGACTTATGAAACTTAAAATTATCCTACTTAAACTTTACCTTTACTTTTACCCTACACCTTCCTTCTTAATAGGTACCTACTACCTACCTAGTCTTTATTCTCTCATATAGAATTTATTTTATTTTATTTTAAATTATTACTTAAATTCAATATTTAAAGCCTAGCCTACCAACAAGGTTCAATAGCCAAAGTGGTGACCATCGATAGGAAGATTTAGCCAAATTTGGCTACAAGCTCAATATGAAAGCAAAACTTGTCTACATACTTGAACCACACATAGAAATCTGGCGTTTTTGCTCAAAATTTTGGTCGAATTCTGGCTATTGAAAAATCTCATTTGAAAAAAAACCACTTGAAATTAGCATGTTTATTTTAATTTATTTTATTTATTTATTTATTCATTGGCACAAATGTTAAATCTTCATTGCCAAGAGGAAAGCAGTTATAATCTTTTCAATTTAGCTTTTTGGCTATATATAGCCATCCAAAATATTTTGAAAAAGGCTACAAGTCTCTCTTCACTGCAGCCCCTCACTTGCTGGCCGGCAACGCACACAAGAAGGAGGAAGAGAAGCAGGAGAGAGACTTGGCAAAGGCAAAGCCCAGAAGAAGAAGAAGAAGCAGAGTCGTAGCAGAGGCAGTAGGGATACCGGGACTAGAAGAAGCAAGAAAACAATCATCAGAGCAGCAAGAGTGCCACCTGTTACCAAAAGAATAAGAATCCCACAAACCCAACAGAAGATCGCAAAGATCGAGACCTCAAGAGCTTGCACAAGAATCTCACAAAAGAAAACAGAAGAGAAGGAGAAAAGAAGATTTCAGGAAGATTGGGAGCCATAGCAGACACCCGAAGAAAGGGAGAGACTACAGAAGAGGGGATAGCATAATTAGGGGCACCCACAGAGAGAGAGAGAGAGAGAGAGAGAGAGAGAGGTGCAGGCGGCACAGAAAGAAGAGAGAGAGAGAGAGAGAGAGAGAAGAACAAGAACAGGGAGAATGGTGGAGTTGGTGAAGGATGGGAGTACGGGTATGGAGAAGGTGGTGTTGCGGGAACCTGGTGGAGCGACAGCGCAAGTACATCTTTACGGAGGACATGTAACATCGTGGAAGAATGAGAAAGGGGAGGAGCTTCTCTTCTTGAGTAGCAAGGCAATATTCAAGCCACCCAAAGCCATCCGTGGCGGCATACCCATCTGTTTCCCCCAGTTCGGTACCTTCGGAAGTCTGGAGCAACATGGGTTTGCTAGGAACAGGTTTTGGGTGATCGACCCTAATCCTCCGCCTCCTCCTCCTGCCTTGACTGGAGGGAACAACGGGAACGGGACCAGCAGCAACAACAACAGCAGCAGCAAGCAGCAGCCGTTTGTAGACCTAATCTTGAAGCATGGGGAAGATGAGCACAAGATTTGGCCGCATAGCTTTGAGCTTTGTTTACGTGTTGTGTTAGGTCTGGGAGGAGATCTCACCCTCGTCACGCGAGTGAGAAACACTGATAGCAAGAACTTCACCTTCACATTTGCTCTGCATACGTATTTGTCAGTCTCGGATGTGAGCGAGGTGCGGATAGAGGGTTTGGAGACGCTGGACTACCTTGACAACTTGAAGGACAGAGAGAGGTTCACTGAGCAAGGGAATGCCATCACTTTTGATGCGGAAGTGGACCGGATCTATGTGGGTACACCCACCAAGATTGCCATCATCGACCATGAGAAGAAGCGTACCTTTGTGCTGAAGAAGGAAGGCCTTCCTGATGCCGTCGTCTGGAATCCATGGGAGAAGAAGGCCAGAGCTATGGTGGATTTCGGAGATGAAGAGTATAAGCATATGTTGTGTGTGGAAGCTGCTGCCGTGGAGAAACCCATCACTTTGAAGCCAGGAGAGGAATGGCGAGGTCGGCAGGAGCTTTCTGCTGTGCCTTCAAGCTACTTCAGTGGTCAACTGGATCCTATCAAAGTGCTGCAGGGCTGATGATAATGCTGCCTCTCTCCAGTGCTAGGTATTTCTAATGCCACAAGCTCTTTCTCCTCTCTCTTTGTTCTCTCGCACACACACATACCCAAAAAAAACCTACAAAAGTCATTGGCACCACCACCCACCAGCTTGACAGTGGCAGGCAAGATGTGGCTGGCCCTCATTTAGTACTATGTAGTTGAGAAAGAAATCTTCCATCTGAAAAAAAAAATTCTTACGAAAAACATAGTCTGTCAAATGCTCCTCCCCACATGTTTTTGAACTTACCGGTTGGTGCAGGAGGCCCTCTCCTCTATCTCTCTCTTCCACCACTCTCTTTGTCTTCCAGGGTCACGCACTCAAACCAGGGCTTATTTCTGTCATGGTTACCTATTTTCTTCTGCAACTGAGACTTCCTTCTGTAAGTGTCACATTAAAACATTTTGGTGGCATCCACTCTCCTGGAGATTGAATAATTTTTTTTGGTTGAGAAGTACTGTTGTGAAGTACATATTACTTTTTTTCTTCCAAGCTTGATTTGGTTCACTTGCGTATGACATGCGAGCAAGCAAGTAACCTACCTACCTTTGAATGTCTTTATTACACAGTTTGTATGATTACCTATACACCTCTTTCTCCGATTGTGCTTTTGTCCACTACAGTTGACAATCTTTGTAGGGTTTTTTGCTGCCGAGTTGTGGTGTAATTTGTATCGAGTACCCCTTGGCAGATGTACCCTGTGGCTGCTTGCCATCAAACAATAAATTTCAGCTGATATACATACAGGGGTTGCTTATGCTGTATATATATTTTCCCCGTGAGTTAAGTTTGTCTGCTCAAGGTTAAAAACTTGTGGTCTTCGGAGACTTATCTTTGAAGACATTGTCAGAATATGAGTATGTGAGTCTCTTACCTTGAGAGTGTCAGGCCCTGAGATTGTACATATGCATGGGAGCTGCTAAAGGGTTCTTGGATTGGATTGTTTTCTTTCTGCTAAATTGCTTCAGACTTGTATTGTGTAAGAGCTAGCTGTACAGAGTTTACATAAGTTTGCCTCATGAGGATGGAGTGTTCCAACTGCAGAGTTGTAACCTTTTGTAGAAGAGTTGGATCTGCTGGTTTCTGCTTTGGTAAAAGATTAGATATTGCTTCTGATGAGTTGGGAAGTTTCATATTGGGAGAGGCTGATGCTTGATTTGTATCTTCTTCATACGCGCAGTGCAGAACCCAAAGTGAAAGTTGTAACTATGAATTGTGAAGTTGGATTTCCTGCCAGATTTCAAGGATCCATGGCACAAAGGTCTCAAAGTACCCTATTATGGAAGGCCAATGCACCACTACTCTTCCAAAGGCACTCTGGAGGGAATTTTATATATTATACAGAAAACTCAGAGCTGTTTTTTAGGGTTTTCTGTTCTCCCTGCCAATTCTGCCAGCGACCTTCTCTTTTGTGACCTAATGGCCCTCTACCTGTCCAATCACCAATCTGAATGATCTAGTGCTGCTACCCATGGTTCCAATCTGTTTTTGTGCTGCAATCCCATCCTGAAGATGCAAAGTTGAAGTTGATAATTGATAGTTTACAAATCTTCTGCACACTAGTGTGGCCTGTGTTACTGGGTGAAATGTGAACAGGACTTTGTAACTGCTCCAAGTGTGAAAAGGATCCTGATGATAGAGTCTGGTTGTGAGATGGTTATACTATTTTTTAAAGTTTCACTTTGCCTTCATGACCACACTTAGGATATTGAGGATGTGTTTTCCCTTCATTTTATGGATTATCTCTAGTATCATTATCCCCTTGTTGCACCTTTCCTTAACAATGCCATTAAATTAGAATTTGTGTAACCTTGAAATTCAAAAATGCTAATTATGAAAAATAGTTATGAGTGGAACAATTGCAATTGAAGAGGTCCTTTTAAGATAATTACAAGAATGAGAAATTGTGGTTAAGGAGGTCTAATTTCACCTACACAACATGCCGTGCAAGATCGAAAAATTGTGAAGTAATGGAGTTGCTTGTGCAACCAATTAAATTGACCACATGACCAAAGAGTACAACCTTAACATCTTACCTTCTTGAAAAAGTATTATTATTTCATTGCGTAAGGAATCACAACATCATGTGTAGGCTAAGTGAGTGAGGAGTGCAACTACAACCAAATAAATACTAGGTCCAACAATAAGGCTTAAAGGTTGGTAACATGGAACCAAATCATGTGTAAAGAAATAGGGAGTGAGTATAGCAATAATTCAGTTCAAGTCTTGGTTTTAGGCCCACTTTAGATGGCGTCCATGTTCCAAATTCTTAGGAATCAAATTGGACTCATTTGAAGCAAATTGAGTCCTTGAGTTGAACCCTTCCTTGAACCCTAGCTTGCATCTTGGTTTTTCAAATCGTGAGCTCTCCTGTTTAGATCCTTTTTTTTTAAATTTAATATTAATTTTATAAAATTTTAAGGGTTTGAACCAATTGATTTTCTCTTCAATATGTTGCCATGTAGGTTTAGGGACGGTGAATTTTAAGTATACAATTGGGCTATTAAATTTTTTCATATGTCATTTACAACTACTTACAATCAATTTTCATGGGTCCATATGCACATGCTACTTGAAGTGAGCATGTCATCCCCTTGGCTATTTCAAGTTTTAACACAACAAAAGTGCTTAATATTTATTGTTAACTCATGGTCAATAACTCCCATAGCAAATTAGGACTTTCCTGTGACATTTACATCTTACAATTATGCACTCCACAAACCTTGGAATTGCAAGAAATAAGATATATCATATGAAGATTCAAGGAACTAACTTCTAACTAATTAAAAGTTATTTTTCCCCTTAACCACGTGTGGTTGCTCATGTACACAAGTTGCTTCTAAGTTTTAATGACTCCAAACTCTAGAATCCAAAGTCCACCCCTTTTGACAAGTTCAAACTTATAACAATTTAAACAAAAAAATAATGTTCCACAAATTTATATGGAAAATTAAAATGTACTAGTGACAATTGGTGAACATCTTTCGAAGCATCCAAGTTTGCAAGTTTTCTTGTTAGAAGTTGGAGCATTTAATATTCAAATGTGCAAGGTTCAACACTACATAATGTCCATGCCACACCTAGGGGAATTGCACCCCAACCTTTGCATGTTTTGCCCTTTGCAATGGTTGTTTGCCTACACCCACAACCCATACAACCCACCCAAACACATTAATGTGCCCAAAAAATCACAATAGAAATTGTAGTCACCCACCCATTCACCCCAAGTGAAATGTCCCAACCTCATTCCTTTAAAGTTTTCACAATACAAATGTCAACTACCTAACCTCCAAGGGACAAAATTTTGAATAGAATCCATACGCAACATCAAACTTGTTATCGTGAAAGTTGATGCTAGTAGCACTTGTCACCTACAATCACAAAAAATTTAAAACACATAACAACCATTAAACATATTGGAAAAACTAAACACAAACCTTCACGTGTTATAGTCGTATTGTTTCTTGGCCTTCTTCTCAACAAGAATGACATCATTGTAAAGGAAGTTGTTTAGTGTGATTTTTTTATAAAAAACATGCACACTACTAAATCTAAGTGGTCAATAAGCCTATTGCATAATTTACTTTTCATGAAAGATGTGTAAAAAAACAATCTTCATCTTCCACACTTCCAATCATATGAATAACATCAATTTCTATCGCTTTGATATACTCCAAAATCTTCAAAGTTAGAATTTGGGATGAGGTTAGATCCCAACACAATTTAGTGGCAAGGTTCAAGTCATGCAATTCTTTCAATGTAAATTTTACATTATTCTTCATGGTGATTTTGAAAAAATTGGCTTACAAATCCAAGTGCTATGAATTCAACAAGGCTAGCACTTTCATTTCATTAATCATCCTTGAAGTGGCATATGCACCTTTTACGTCCTCCAAATGTTTGGAGAATGATGTTTCAACATCTTCTCAAGTGAAACCAATATTGAAAATAAATTATCCCATGGCATCCATCACAATCTAAGCTAGGAACCTTGTTTCCAATTCATTCACAAAGGCCATAGTAACATTGTAACATTATTGTTTCACATAAATATCCACATCTAAAAACACTTGTTTAATGACTCAAAATACATTTTTACTAACTAGATCCTTACATGCCTAACCCATACGTGTTGCCCTAAACAATCAGAAAGCCAAGTGATGAGTCGATGGTTGAATCTATGATTCACTTCATCATGCGTTGTCTTTGATCTCCACCAAAGAATTGAAATTGTGGTTGGGTTATAATACATAGTTTAGACATCTGCTTGGCATATTTTGATTACAACAATGAAACACGTAGAAAGACATCCAACATTTGATTAAATTTGATATGGTTGTGTAGTGCTTCCAAAAAAGGAAATACACATGACAAACCAAACACAACTTCCACATCCACTAGGTGTTCCAAGTTAGAGGCATCCTTAGCCTAAGTTGATGCATCAAGCCCCATCTTTTGAAAATGTGTGGTATTCTTCCATTATTTGATTTGTTGAAGCTAACATACTAATCCATCTAGTGCACACATTTTTCAAAATTTTGTTCCTTTTTGTTTCCATTAATTTCACTAACTTCTAAAATTCAAGGTGACATTTAGGGTTACATGGGCAAAATAGGCATGTAATAGTTGGAATAGGCTTTCCATTTGTGAAATAAAAGACAAATGGCTTAAGGTTTGGACCACCAAATTCATGTGATGTGCCCAACAATTTGTGTGGGGTGCATACTTCTCTTAAATTTACACCATCACAACAATGTGGATGCTTTGAAACATAATGACCCTATCACCTCCAAATGAAACAAATTTTTTGGCTATATTGTTTTTGTTCAATTCACCTCATGATGGGGATGGGGCATGGATGGGGGCCTCATGGGATGTGGGGACATGGGGTTCAAAACATAGCGTTAAAACTTGCAATGTTTCGATGGGTTCATGTTTCAAGGTTTGCTTGCCTACACATCGAAACCATGTTGGGCCGCCTCAAAACCTAAACAACATTTATAAATTGTAGCTGAAATAACATCAGGGATCGCATCAAGACCTTTTGTCATTTGAATAAAAAGCCTTTTGTGCTTTATGTTTTCAAGAATATCTGTTCCCATAAATTTCTCTTAATTTTTGAAGGTACACCCTTAGCCTATTGCTCTCAAGGCTACAAACGTCAAATGAATGACACACTCAAGTTGTGGGGATGAAGACAACCCCAACATGATGAAGGTCATGTTACATCCTAGTGTGTTCGAATGACAATTTCCAAATATTTTCATAACAAAGGGCCCATCTTGTGGGGTTTGAACTACATGTTCCAATGTTATGGTCTAAGGATGAAAGCACATTACACCCCTCAAAAATTGTAATAAAAAAAACAAAAAGATTGCATTTGGTTTTTTTGGGTACATGTTGACATCACATAAATTTGAACATATGTAATTTAATTTGCAAAGGTTTGAAAAATGTGATCCCACATCCTAATCTACAAAATAATCCTTGTTAAAAGTTCAACAAATATTTAGACTAAATTGAAAACTGTAAATATCAATTGTTAAAATCGAAAGGTGATAGGAAATGTATAATAAGTGTCAACTTTTTATATGTAGCCATTTATTTTTCAAGTGTGGATTACTTGTAATATGTTCAAATGTATTGTTCACACCACGTGTTAATAAACATATTGGTGTTTTTCCAATAAATTAATTGTGATTTTATTTTACCCATAAATTTGGAAATGTGGTAACTTCTTATAATCACATTTTAAAAAAAAACTTGCCCTTCCTATGTTTGGATATGTTGAAAAATTCCTGAGTATATAAAAAACACATGCCAAATAATAATTGGTTATAGTTCTAAAATGGTGGGAAATGTATATGAACTTTCAATTTTTCATATGTAACCATTTTATTTTCAAGCTTCAAACTAGTAATACATTCAATGTATTACTCACATCATGTGTCAATAGTAAATTGGTGATTTTTTACCAAATTAACAATTATTTTACCTTATCCATAAAGTTGAAAATGTGATAGTTTTTTATTCATGTATTTTGAAATTTAATGTATTTTTAATTACATTAACAATTATCATTTATTAAGCATAAAACTAAAAATAACAAAAAAAAATGGTAATATTTATCCATGTAATCATTTTGAAAAATTTCCCACCCTTGCTTACACAATATATATTGTCACAAATGCCAATATTGAACATGGTCACATGATGAATGGAATTCATTCACATGGATTTCAATTTGTGATTTTGTAGTCCATTCATAGTCCATTCATAACTAACTTGTAATCCACTTATAGTTAACTTGTAGTTAATTTTTAATTCATTCTTAAATAACTTTTAATTAATTTTGAAGTTATTTTAGTTCACTCTTAATTGATTCATAATCAATTTTTAGTTCATTCATAATCAAATCCCAATTAATTTGTAGTTCACTTATAGTTAGGAAACCTTTAAAAAAGTTTCTTTAGTCAATAGGCACACACAAACTTTCATAGAAGCTTCCTTGAATACGTGCCCAAAGGGGTATAAGAAGAAGTAAAATTTGCATTATTTTCAATCTGTTCAACATCAGTTTAAGGTATGATATTGTTTCACAACCTTGCTATGTTCCTTTTGTGTTTACATCACAAATTTTCAACATCGTGAAAATTCAATAAAATCCATACAAATTATGAGGGTTTCAAAGTTTTAAAATGATATTAAAAATTTATTAATAAATGATTTTATTTATGATGTTTTGAGCAAAAATACATATGATTTACATTTAACTAAATATGTGTAATTATCATGATGTAATTTTGCATTAAATTATGTGTTTTTAAAAAAATTAAACATGAAAATTCACAAATGTCATTCAAAAACAATGTTTCACTTATTTGAATATTTAAAATATTGAATATGTACAAATATTGTTCATATTAACCATAATATAAAATTAATGCAATTTTTGTAGGGATTTATGAAAACCATATTTCAAACAAAATTTGTACAAACCTATGAAGTTTGGTAAATTATTATGTATGTTTTCATGTTTTATCATAATAAAGATTTGTTTACATTTTTGTTTGCACACTTGATGTTCTTGTTTGTAGCCTTTTGCAATTTTGTTCTGGTTTTTATGTTTTATGTTTAAATTCAAAATTAACTTTGTTTTTTCATTGTTCATCTTCATAGTTCTCACATGTGTGACACATATATACTATGGGATTTATGTTGATGACATAACATGATGCATGATGACATAATGCATGTAGGAATATGATGCATTGATACATTGCCATTTCAATACATAACATAGTAAAACAAAAATTATCATTGTATTACCTACAATATTATTACTAGGTAAAAAATGATTTTATTAACAATTACCTTGTTTTCCCTCACATGCACACGTTTTCACACTAGGGTAGGATGCCCTTTGATTTTAAAAAGGAACCAATGTAAGCACTTGGTAAGCATTTGCCATCAAAATCTAACAATCATTTTATGGTAGGGCCATGAACTATTGTGTGAGAAAACCACATTTTGTCATAGTGATGTGTTAGGTACCTAAATGTGCCTAGGGGAAGTGTAAACACCCTTATGCCCAAAGGGCTTATGTCACAACTTAAGCCTACATCTTCTATCCATAAATAACCCATGGCTTTGCATTAATATACACTTATAGTGACAATCAACTTTTTTTTAAAAAGAAAGTTTTCATATGGTTTTTAATAATTCATCATTACTTATGTCAATGTCAAATTTAGTTTAAATTAATATATTTTTCATGGACATGAAAAGACACATGTTAATTTGTTTTTTCATATCCATGTTGGTGGATAGGGAAAAATAGTGAGACAATTATAAAATGGAGGTAGTTATTAGGAAAGGTGGGAAATAGGTATTAAAAAAAGTTAATAGGAAAAGGAAATAGTTATTAAGAAAAAAATGAAGTGGTTAAGCTTGAAAATCAAGGTAGTTATTTTTGAAATTGTCTTTGGAATGGTCCAAGGATGACCATACAAAGGATTCCAAAATATCCCCCGTATACCAATTTTGATTACTCGTCATTGAAATTGTTATTTTTTAATATCCAAATATCAAATCATGTAATCATGAAATATTCCCTATAACTGTATATCAATTTAAATTTATGTCAATTTAAAATTACAACAAACATGACATGGTGAACATAAATAGTCATTCCCTCATGTCCAGTATGATTGAATTGTTATTTTATCTTTGTTGTAAATGATTTGTATATTTTGATTGTAAAGTCACATAGTATGGGGGTTTGTTTTAACTTGTTTACCTAAATTTCAATAATAAAAGACAATGAATGAAACACAATTTGTAGTATTGAAGTGAGAATGACACATGTTGTTCTTGGGTGAAGCTAGTGGAAATGGTTCAAAAGAAGATGCCTAAATTGAGTTTGAAATGCTTGGGGGTGATTAGGGCCAAAATGCTAAGTGAAAAAAATGTTGCAAGCTTTTGTACAAATCTAAAATAGCTTTATGATATTTCACAATTACATGATCCATTCCAAATTTGGGATGACAAATAAAAAACACAAGTTGTTTACATGGTGGCCAAGAAACCCATCCTTGCAAAAAAGGGATCACATTTTAAAATATTGTTATTTTTAAAGAATGACAATGATTATTTGTGCTTGCCTCTATTAATGTTGAGGCAATTTGAACATTCTTGATTTTTACATTTTCAAAAGAAACATAATGTGTAGGAACTAGATTGAATGTTGCGAAAATGGTGCCATAGTGACCATGTAATCCAAAGCTTGGATGATCAACCAATTGTTTTCAAATTGGATTGTTCATTTTGTCAAGTTTGTCACTTTAGCATGGATGGAAATTTTCCTTCCAATTGACACCTTTTGGATGTGGTTCCCACATCATTTTGGAGACCATCCATAAATCCAAAAGTATGAATTTGGATTTATTCACTTTATCAACTTGTGCACTTTTCATGAAATCCAACCTTTAGATGTCAATGTCAAATCCAAGCCATTTAAGATTACATTTAGAAAGTCTCAAGATATTTAAAATTTTACCAACAAACAAAAAAATCCTTAAAAAAAAAGAGGATTTGGCAAAATAGGTATCATTGACTTGGAAGAAATACATGATAAGAAACATCTTGTAAAGCTTCAAAGGAATAATAATTTGGCTTAAGTTGATACTAAAGGCATATAATGCAAAATGGGCCCCTTTTTCCATATTGGATACATTTGATTCAAATGCAAACATTGCATATGATGGTGTAGACGATTAATAGATGTTGCATGTCATTATATTTGAAGTTTAAAAGGTGGAAGGGATTCATGCTTAAATCACAAAAACATTTGTGTCACTAATTCATGGATGAATTGAGAGACAATGATGGAGTTTATGACCTAGACTTGTCCAACAATGCACCAAAATCAAATACCATTGTACATGTTTCCAAATGAGTTAGCAACAAGGTATTTCCAAGTTTCTTTGTTTGTGGTTGCAAAATTGGAGTTCCATTTTTTAAATTAAGGACATTAAAGGTCTTTTTTTGTCCCATTATTTTGTACAAATATAATTTACACAAAACAAATTTAAATGAAAAAAAATGAATAGCTCAAATTAGCGTAATTCATATGGTGATTTTTCATATGTGCGTATTGCCATGCATCAATATTTAGGTTCAAATAAAAAATGCTTAAATAAGTTTATATTGAGAAATTAGTTTTTTTTGCATGATTATTTTTTATACATGTGACTTGCACTTCTTACAAATTCTACGCCAAGTAATGCAAACAATTAACCAAATTATGGGAAAAAAAATTCATTTTCATTACAATTTTTTGAAATGAATCATGTAACCTTCAAAATTCTTGGAAGGTTTATAATATAATAAAATGCATATAAGGATCATTGCTAAACATAAATATCATTGCCCTAGCCTTGGGCTTTTGACTAAGGTTAAAACAACAAAAGGTGAATGGTTTGAAAAAATGTTTTCACTAGAGGTAATTTTTTTATGACAACTTCTTACTTACCTTCCATTTCTGTGCTTTTAATAGGTCTGGTTTTTCTAGCAATTACAATGGCTTCTCTCTTTATATATATCGAAGAAGATGAAATAGTTTGATTTCTGATATATCTGATACAATGGAAATTCTAATGGAATTATCTGAGCAATAAAATGATCTAAATATGGTTTAATCACTAGATTATGAGGCAGGGAAAATATCTATATCTTGAATAAAATCCAGAGTTTGAATATATTTCTTCTTTCTAGAGATAAATATATTCAGACTTGGTTGTATTATCATTCCCCTTCCCCTAATGAATATGACTAGTATCGGTGAAAAAACTAATAAATATTAAGAATGTAAGTATTAACAAGGACGAGGAAATACCTATTTATTTTTAATAGATTGATACAGACATTTGTTTCCAAATGAAAAAAAAAACTCCGAATGTTTTGGCTGTTCCATTGTCTAAAATTTAGCAAAATATAGGAGACTTCATTTGTTATGGTTATGAATTGCCAATCTGAATGGCTTCGAGTAGAACACATAATAGGATCTCGAAGAATAAGTAATTTTTGTTGGGTGTGCATTATTTTACTAGGTGCTTTAAGATTTTTTCTTGTTGGAATTTCTAATTACTTTGGTCGAGATTTGATTCAAGCACACTCCATCAAGTGTGGGAGAATGAGTCTCAACATTCTCAAGTAGTTTTTTCATTTTGGAAGTTGAAGTCTTTTGAAGTTCCAAATGTTCAAAACAAAAGTGCAAATCGTAAATGGTGTCCAAATTGGCTCCAATGTTTCATTGGAAAGGTTTCGAAATATACATATTAAAAGCAAACTCACATTCTCCATTTGCAATTATGGATTAGGAGTTATGACCCCTCACAAAAGTTAATAGTTAAACTGACAACTTGACTCCCAACCATTAAAAGTTAAAAAACAATGGTCAAATGAACTTCAAAATAAATGTGTGATATATATCATTTGAAAGGTCTTTTTGAAGGTCTACTATTTTTTTTTGAAATCTCCTCAATTAAAGCTCACATGTGAGATTTATGAACTTGTAAATTGCAAGACTAATAACTTGGGGCAAAATCAAATTTTTTTGAAATATGAGTTTTAGTTGGCAAATTTTTTTGTTGTCTTGATGCAACCTTCATTATTAATCATATAAAATATATTATAAGAGAGGAGGTGATGATTTCTTTTCAAATCAAAATTGTGGTTGATGTTGTGAGTTTGGTTCACTTGTGATTTGTTCATGCACCATTTTGTTTCGCTTGTGATTCATCCATGCACCATTTTGATTTCAACTTGCATTAATCACCAATAAATGTTAAAATTTCTTAATTTGATTTCAAAGTTCTTGCTCCATTTCTCTTTTGAAAACCAAGGAACATGTTTTGGATTTGCATTTCATTTTGTCGGTGCAAACTTGAAAATCAATAGGTTTTTAAAAACCTCAATACCACTTGACAAACGAAAAAAATGTATCAATAAATGCAAACAATATTTTTTGATGATACAAATTTGAAATCAATTGCTTTAATAGATTCCTTTTCATTCCTTAAAAAGACAAACTTGAGATCAAGCGTCACATTTGTTGAGGCATAGTTGAACACATCTATTTGGCCTCGAACTGCCTCCACAAATGAGAGAGCGACAACCGTCAGATGGTCGCGATCGACGGCTGGATGCGACGAAGGTCATAGCCACACACAAGAGGGCTATTGTGTCTGTCTTGTCTCTTTCTCTCCTCTTCGTACTTACTCGCTCTGGTTTGGTCGCGCTCGAGTTAGGGTTTTCGTTGCATGTTCGCTCTGGTTGTTCGTGCTCTTGTTAGGGTTCCCGCTTGTGGGTTGTGAGGGAGCTCGGGTCTCGCAGGGGTTTTGTGGGGGCCAGTTTACGGCAGCTAGGAGGGAGCATTATTGTTTTCATCTTTTGTTGTTAGGGTTGAAGGGTTGGGGATTTGTGTTCGGGTTTTTCCAAGGGAGATGGCTGCGGTTTTGGAAACCCTAGTGGCAGGGTCCATACTGGTGGGATGCCCGAGGTGGCAGCAGCAGCATAAGCCATCAGGGCAATGCTGCATTAGAGGGGCATCGGCTTTGCCAGCTTGTATGGGGCTCAGGATTACGGGGATACGGCTACGAGTCACCCCTCTGGTAGCCAGTTCTGTTCCGCAGTCTTCCAGCTCGTCGCAAATCGTGTGCGAAGCTCAAGAAACGTTAACAGGATCAGGAGGTCATTTTGCAACCCTCTCTCCTTCTCACCTTCGATTTTTTGTGGAGTCCAGAATTTTTGCAATTTTTTACAATTTTTGAAATTTTCAGAATCTTCCCAGAACATTTGCCTGTTCTATACAGGCACGCTGAACCTCTCTGACATTTTCTCCCAGTAGCCAGAATATGAAGCTGGGACTAGTGGTGTTCAGAGTTCTGAATTTTAGAGAAACAGTTTGCCAGCATTTTGTTGTTTCTCTTGCTTTACAGCAAGAGAAGTGGTGGGGCATTGGATCTGCTCTTGGAGCCTTTCATGCATGTACCTTGGCAATTTGTGAAAGTATATGCTATATTCCCTTGGTTGATTCTTTTTGAGAGTCTGTGCACCAAGATAGTTGTGCATGGTTTTGTTGATCAGAGGATGATGGCATGGTTTCTTTGTCTTGTAGTCAGCTCTTGTCACCAAGTTTTTTGCATCATGGAGAGAGTTGTGTCATTTTGGAGAATTCATACATGAGTTGTTAAGCTCTTCCAGATTTTTTACTTTGCTGTCTGTTATATGTAGTAGGACTGTTAATTCTTCCTATGTGCCCAACAATGGAGCCATCATTATCTGAGTTTGTGTCTAGTCATCTGCTACTCTTGAAATGGCTAGATGCCCAAATTTTGACAGGAATATTAGCGGAACATGTTGAGCATTACACATTGGGACGTTTAGTTCTCATTTCCATTGTTGCTTTTGCTTTCACCCTTCTCCTGACACTAATGGTGCACTCTGCTACTCTGTGAACTTCTCCACACACAAATGAACTGTGAAATTGTAGTTACTTCTTCAAACTTTTGTCTATTTGATGACTCATCTCTGCTCTGTTCATGGTTTGGCTCCAATTGACTTGCAAATGCACTGTTATCATGGAAGCTCAAGGTGTTTAATCATGTACTTGGCTTATCAGGATGACTCTTTGCATTTGGGTTTTTTGGCATAGAGAATGCAGAGTAGGCACCATGGTCATAAATTGGGATACTCACTTTTCTGGTTTTTTCTTTTTGGGTTTGCAGTAGCTGGTGTTGTCACTGAAGAAACATGGAAGTCTCTTGTGTTGGAGAGTCAGATCCCAGTGCTGGTTGATTTCTGGGCCCCATGGTGTGGACCTTGCCGCATGATTGCCCCTCAGATTGATCTGCTTGCCAAGGAATATGCAGGCAAGGTTAGGTGCTTGAAGATCAACACAGATGAATGCCCAGCAATTGCAACTGAGTATGGCATTCGAAGTATCCCTACTGTTATGATTTTCAAGAAAGGAGAAAAGAAAGACACAGTGATTGGAGCTGTTCCTAAGTCAACCTTGTCTAATGCAGTTGAGAAGTACATTGAATTGTAAGCACCTTGGAGGAAGTAAATGAAGAGCTGGAGTTCTTGGGGTTTTTTTGAAGTTGCCCATGCTTTTTCATAGGCATCTTGGGGTTCTTTTGAAGTTGCCCAGGCTTTTTCATAGGCATCTTGAGGTTTTTAAAAAGTTGCTCAGGCTTTTTCATAGGCATCTTGGGCTTTATCCTAAGTTGCCCATGTTTTTTCATAGGCATTTTGGTATTTTTCCTAGGTTGCTCAAGCTTTTTAACATGTTGTTTGAGTTTTTTCCTAGCTACTAAGGCTTTTTTACAAGGTGCTTGGACTTTTTCCTAAGGTGATTAGGCTTTTTCTTAGTTTTTTAAGGCTTTTTATAGGTTGTCTTGGCTCTTTCCCATGTTGCCTAGGCATTTTCGTAGGTTACTTGGGCTCTTTCCTAGGGTGCCTAGTCTTCTTCAAGGGTTATTTAACTTTTTCCATAGGTTGCATGGGCTCTTTCCTAAGATACTTAGGTTTCTTTAACATGCCTGGACTTTTTCATAGGTTGCTTGAGTTTTTTCCTAGGGTAACTACCCTATTTTAGATGTCCCCTAGACCTTTTTCATAGGATGCATGGGTTTTTAATAGGTTGAGTAGGCTCACACTAAGAATCCTAGGGTTTATCATTGGCTTTATGGGTATTTTCTTAGGCCTTTGTCTAGTGTTTTCATAGGTTGCTTGGTGAGTTCCTAGGCTACATTTTGTTATCAGGACACTAGGGCTCTTTCCCCCTAGGCTACATATAGGCTTCGCGTTTTGTGTGTGTTTTTGTATAGCGGCAAATTGGCAATGACCAACAGAATTCTGCCACTCAGCTTGTCTTCACACAGCTGCTGCAGCTCCATCACTCCATTCAACTGTCCCAAGCGGTACAAGGAGTGTTTGTCAGCAGAGTAACAGCAGCAGCAGCAGCCTGGTCCAAATCCAACTTCTTGGCTTCTCCTCAAGGCATGACCACTGCCTGGAAGCAAGGCAGGCTTGGTAAGGGTTTGGAGTTAAAGAAAGGGATGAAGGATGGGAGGAGAGGGAGGTCTATGAGAGTGGTTGTGATCCAGGATTAGTCGGTGAGAATCACCAGCTTCTTCTTCTTCTTCTTCTTTTCTGCACTCTGCTTCTGATAGTTTGTGTCGTTGGGCCATCCATAGCTTGGTGGTTTTGAGTTTCTGGCCTCCTTGCAAAGTGGTTGTGGCTTCAGAAATTTGGACCAGTTGTTTTTGAGATGTTTTCCGCATAATAATCAAACCAGTTAGAATGGAAGACATTGAGAGAATCAGATGTCACTTTGGATTCAGACCCCAGCTACAAAATGCAGGTCACTAGGTTAAGGTCTTAGTGTTCGGAAATGCAGCACCCTAAGTGGGTTTTGTATATCCTTTTGTAACAGTTGCCATAATCACATTGCCCATAGCTGTGATGATAGGAATTATGTCCATCTGTAAGAGAGAAGCAGTGGCTTCAAAGACAAAGAGACATGCAATCCTCACATGTCATTTGGATTCGTCATCAGTATCAGTTTTGATTTCAGCTGCATTGTATTGGCCATCTTCACAGATTTATCTTCCTATGTGCAAATCCTTGTTTACTGAGATGGCACTGAATGCAGGGTGGTTCAGAGAGAACATATTTGATGGTGAAGCCAGATGGCGTACAGTGAGGCCTGGTAAGTGCTGCAATCTGTGACTTCAGCAATCCTGGTTGTGGATACAGATCCATATTTGCCGTTCCTTGTTTAGTAGAAATAAAGCTGATGAGTTCTCTTCTCAGCAGGTTGGTGAGATCATCTCAAGGTTTGAGCGCAAAGGGTTTATTCTGAAAGGATTGAAGCTTTTCCAGACAGCTGAAGAACTTGCACAGGTAGGTCCTGGTGAAAGTGATCAACATCTATTTGCAATCTGTTCATCACATAAGTTTCCACAGCTTCCACATATTGGATCATGTCCCTGATTTGGAGACTTTGGGAGGGATTGCAGAATCATTACTTTGAGCTGAAGGAGAAACCATTTTATCCAAAGCTTGTAAAGTATATCATTTCCAGCCCTGCATGGTATGTCTTGTGCTTGGTCCCCTTGCATTTGTGATAACGGAATGGCTTGTGACCTGTTTATACTAAGCCCTCTGGTTCTATTCCTCCCTTTATGATTTCCCCTTGGCTTATGTCAAGACTTCTGCAGAATGTAGGATGCCTTTCTTGAAGAAAATCCTTACATCAATCTCATTTGTAATAGGCATGGGAAGGACCAGGAGTGGTTGCATCAGCACGAAAGCTGATAGGAGTGACAAACCCCCTTCAAGCAGAGCCTGGAACAATCCATGGTGATTTTGGTGTTGAAGTTGGGCAGTAAGTGTCACTTCAGCCACCTTCCTTGTGGTTGCTTGCATTGTGCATGACATGGGGTTTTTCACAAGTCAGCAGTATTTTCCATGCCCATGGTCTGATAGTGCTCTAAGGCTTGTGGCAGGAATGTGGTGCACGGGACGGATAGTCCTGAGAATGGGGAGCATGAAATTGGTAAGACATCTATACTTGCAGCTCCTCCTGCTGAGTTAGCTGTTGTGTCCCTTCTTTAGGGCAAGAGGTTGCAAGCAGCAGACATTCTGACACCTGGAACTGGGTGGATGGGTGCAGCTCTTTGGTTTAAGGAGAATGGGGAGCATGAAATTGGTAAGACATCTATACTTGCAGCTCCTCCTGCTGAGTTAGCTATTGTGTCCCTTCTTTAGGGCAAGAGGTTGCAAGCAGCAGACATTCTGACACCTGGAACTGGGTGGATGGGTGCAGCTCTTTGGTTTAAGGACAGTGAACTCATGGAGTGGGAGCAGTGCATCACACCTTGCCTTCGTGAGTAGAGATGCAATGCAACCAAATTTTAGTCTTGTTTTCACACTCAACCTCAATCTTAAATTCTTTGCTCCACCATCAGTAGAGCAGTCAGCCTTAATGAGTCCGTAACTGAGAGATAAGCTCTAACCATTTCTGGCTAGTGCATGAGCCACAAACGATATGTACATTATGCTTGAGGCAATGTATTCAATAAGCTGTTTTGTTCCTTTGACTGCTCATATTTGACCTCCAAGTAGAATAGTAGCAAATACAAGTCTGAAGTTGAGCTTGGGGTCTCGTTTCAAATGCATGTGAGTGCTTCTGGTATTGCCAATTTTCAGGGTCATGGCAAAGTTTCATGGAATGTAGCTCTTGGAACTACACACTGAATTAACAAACCAAATGAAGTTCCAGGCTAAGGGCATTCCTCTATCAACACGACAAAATCTGTTCATAACATTGTCCATGGATGATAAGGCCCTCAGTGGGCAGGGACCTGTGCTTAATTACAGGGATGTTATGGTAGGACTAACATGTAATTAAGTACAGGTTCTTGCCCATTGAGGACCCTATCATCCATGCCCAATTGCTGTTGGAAGGTCACTGAATGCAAGTTCCTGTTTTCTTTTTCTCAGTTTTTGGGGGTTGGGACTCTTCTTCCTACTTAATGCTCTGTTGTTGGATCTAGATCTATATTACCCTATTATTGTGCCATCCCTTGATTCTCTATAGGTTACCTTAAATTGTATGAATTATATTGTATCTATTGCTTCTAAATTATATTGACGGATACTGACAATTGTAAGGAAAATGACACCAAACTTGCAAGTCATATGTGCCTACATGTATTCAACCTTATGGATTATATTATGCAATATAATAGAGTTGTAATATCATGTCTGGAAAGGATTCCAAAGCTCAGAAGCACATGTGTAAGTGTGCTAGAAGCTTATATAGTCCCGAATGCAATTTTTGTTGATGTGCAATTTGTTTTTGCATTATTGTGCTTACTAATGCTTGTTGAATTGGCACAAACATGAGCATAGACCAGACTCTGATTTTCAGAATAATAACAGGGGTCCAAAGCAATATGGCACTTGGATAAACAACAGTAGCATGTGATGGCAGTGTTATGGTTGTCTTTGGCATCTGGATCTAGTTGTTTCCAGTTCATGTGGTTTTGTACTGTGTAATCATTTGTGGCTCTGTGTTAAGTCTAATGTTGAAAGAAAGGTGAAGCTTGTCTGATGATGATAAGGTCTAATTCATTAAGCATGTATTTATTTTCTTCCTGTGAGGTTCTTGAAGGTCGGAGTGTGTGTTGTTGCCTATGTGTGATGGGCATCCCACACATTGAAATAATGCGGAGGTTCGAGTTTGTCTTCTAATTGATCCTTGTTGTGAGATGGAACACATTGTGGGTTGTTTTTGTTTTCCATTGCACATGTTGCTCTTCATCTTTTGCTTGTTTCTCTTTTTCTTGAATTAAAGAATGCTTCTTATCTATAAATATTGGTGGTGCACAAGATAAACATTTGATGGGTTCTAGTTTTTGAAGCATTTTTTTTTCCTTTGAGCAGTTATGGAGGTTGCAGGTTACCTTTGTGGTCTATACATGTCACTTGGTTATTTCGATGTTCACTAAGAAAACCATGGGTGATATTGGTATCCTTTCTACTTAGGAACATGAGTGATTATCTTTGTTTTGAGCTCTAAAGTTATTCATTGACGAAGATTATTGTGCCATTGATTAGTTTTTGTTTATAAATAGATGCCCTCCATTTCTTCTTACACAAGCTTCAAGTTTTTGAATGGAACTGGTTCTTAGGTTGAGTGTATTGTAGATTTAAACAATGGATGGGGTATGAAGATCGGGGTATGAAGATGAAATTGTGGGTGGTATCTGAGTTGTATTATTCTAGTAATTTACACATTTTGTGTGTAGGTTAATATCACAATGGGCATTAGTAGTGTGATCATGCCAACAATATCTGGCCAATATGGTAAAATACTCTTTGGTGGCACACATAGAACATCTATTATTTGGGTGGAACATGAATTTCTAACCACCCATTGAGCATTTATTATTTTTCTGGAACATGAATTTCAACTTTAGCTATGGCAAGCAATTATCTATGGTGGAAGTGACATAACCACAAGTCACCAACATTGGCATCTTATTCTTGGAATGATGCCATTGTTAATGTGAATATTGGTATAAAATGGGCAATGCAATGCTTTATTTGCTATCAAGTGACAAAAGGTCTTGACATATTGGTAGTGCACTTTAGATGCAAGAGAAGTTTGACAACTCGTTAATCGACAATGAGCGTAGCCTTATAAAAATATCAAAAAAAGAGCGAGTTTAAAGTCGGGTGAGGATGAGTATAAGAAGACACATTTTTTGACAACACAATATGTTAAGAAAATTGTTAGATCATCACCTACCCAAGAAAAGGCATGGAACCATCATTTTAGTACTAATGAATTGTTTAGAGCATCTAAACACCTAAGCCTTTTGTAAAGAATAATCCATTAAAAAAAAGTTTTATCTTTCAAATATCTTCTTTTGTTTATTATCAACTCTCACATGCCATTTCTAGACAATGGAAATTATTTGTTTCGCTGAATTATGTTTTCAATTTTGTCTCAAGGTTGTCTTTTCATCATTTGCAAATGAAATGTTGCCACATATAGTAAGAAAAACCTTGAAAACTTATTTTTCTACATTATCTACGTACATTTCAATCACTCCTACTTCTAGTCTTTGGATGTTGAAGAATGTCATGACAGTTGCCAATAATTTTGGAACTTTTACCTTCTAATATTTGATCGAGAACCCAAGCACATCATGATAGGTCTCTACAAAGCTAATGTCACTTCAAGTATTGGTATAGCAATTATAATAGTTTATTAATATGATGTGTTGAATGCGTTGTCAAAAATGAATGTGCAAATTGATGTAACATGACAAAAGCATTGGGATCAATTATTAATTGCAAAATAGTTTGGTTGAATGTTGTTCTTCAAAATTTTGTTTTGGATATGCAATGTCAAAAGCCAATAAATATAACACATATAAAAAAAAGTGCAAAAATTTATTGGTTGTTCTCATCAAACAAGCTCAAGTTGAAAATATAATTGTGTAGTGTGGCTTAAGGCTTGCCAAGAATCATAGATGATATCATTTAAACAAAATATGCCAATGAAGACAATGTTAGTATTGGATTTGTGTTCATATTTGGATTACTTGACTTTGAAATTAGTTTAATTTTTCTTTGTATCTTTTTAAACATTGAAATATAATTGAAGGCTAATTACTTCATTAGACAATGTTAAAAAATTAATGATTTTGTTAGATTTGTGAATGTTTCTCTTCTTAATAAAAGTTTTAAAGTTTTGGCCTATCATATAAAGCAACCCTTGGCATTTCAAGTTGGAGTTCCTTCACCAAGTCAGCAATGATTTAAGATGCAAATGTTCTTTCACTTGTGGTCAAAGATTGTGTGCTAAATCAATTTTGAAGTCACTAGCAACACATGCACACCCTTGACATCACACCTTTCACTTTGAGCATGAAGTTCAAGGAATATGTCTCAAACATGTGTACTAGCACTCCTTTGTTAACTTGGAGAATGAATTGGTTGATTAGGGAATTTGTATGAAGCAAGAAATCATATAAGTAATGCCCTCCTTTTGTATTTTGTGCAGTCTTACATAGGAAGAAGGCCCACAATATGTTGGTTCTTTCACATGATCCCAATTTTAAAACTCTTGGCTTTATTAATACCTTGCTTTACAATGACCATGTTAAAACATCAAAGGTTGTGGAAGATGAGTATAATAAGTCACTGATGCCTTTGCTCTTGAAGTGTGGAAGTCAATGATTTTTGGTTGATATCAACTCAAGTTATTAGGATACTTATGCTACAAACAATCTTGATTTCTTCAAGATTAGAACCACTAAAAATATTTTTAGAAACTAATTTTTTCTTTTGCCTCTTTTCAATCAATCTTGAGAATGTGAAGTGTCAATTTGAAATGGTAGGGTGCACATGAGGGCATGCTTTCAAAAGTTGGGGTTCCTCGCATGATAATGTTGTGAAATTTCAACAGTCAAATAAAGACAAAATGGATAGTTTCACTTGCAAGATTACATTCACAATCCTTGCCAACATCCCCAAAACCTTACATGACTATCCTTACCCAAACATTGAATGTAGAAAAGGAAAAGGATGCTTCCATGGGAAAGATGTCAAATCCACAAAAGTCATTTAGAGGGAGTACATATGCATGGAATTTATGTCATATGCATGATATCTTATGTAAATCATCATGATTTACCACTGAAGAATCATTGTAACTACACTGTATCGGAGTGGAGCTTTGCACGAGGGTCCAGAGTTTCCTTGTTGGAGATAAGAGGACTCCTGCCTCCAAAACCAGGCTCGTAGGTTGGTCATATGCTCTGAGATCACTGAGCATGAAGCTTTATCGTTCTTCTATGTTTCATTTGGCAACGTTGGGTCCTTCAGCCAGCACATGCTGTTTCATTATCATAGGTGTGGCCAATTTGCACAGAGAGCTAAGTCCTGTGGTCTAACTCGTACATCATCAATTGAAGTCTTTTATGCATCTTTGCTTTAATTTTCTGCATCATCATGCTTTGTTCCTGTATTGGGTGAATGTTTCAAGTATCATTCTCTGTTCATGCTGGACATGGGTCAATTGCAATGCCTGTTTTGCATCATCCTCCTTTTCACAAGCTTAGTGGTTGTCTTTTGTGAAGCAAGTCATAAGATTTTTGTTAATCTTCTAATCGATTGTTTTGTCCATAAGCTAGTTCAGATCACTGTTGAGTACTAGGGGTTGTAGAGGAGATATTGTCATTTGCCCTGCAGTGGGATTTGAGAATGGGAACTTGCTAGTTAGTAAAATGCTCCTTTCAAGGAGCCCCTTAGTGTCACATGTTTTTCATTGTTGACTCTGTCTGAATGTGTAGGGGACAATTCAGAATTTTGAATATTGCAAGCGACAACAATTCATTTATGTTCAGGTGATACTAATTAGTAGCTGCCACCCATTAACAAGAGTTGTATGAAGCTGCAGTGACCAGACTGTTGTTGTGCAACGAGCCCTTCTACAATTGTTGCCCTCAAATACAGGCAATAATTGAATGAACATATTTGTCTCTTCATTGAATGAATTTAAAGTGTCTACACTCTGGATCTATGTTGTGTTCAACTTCAACAGCTAGGGTCTTGGCTAGGTAGTGCCCTTCCAACACCTGCAAGTTCACATCCATATCAAGGTCCAGAATTTCCAAATGATGGACTCTAATGTTGCAAATGAACTTTATTTTGACTATCATTTCACTGACGGAGAGGCTCTGTCTTTGTCGCCTAGTTTGAAAGTAAATGGATTGGGCAGCCAGAGGGTGAACAGGTGAGTGATTGTATGCTCAAGGAGAGGAAGACAGCACAGGGGGGGTGGGGATCAGTTGATTTGTAGACTCTGCTGTCAATTAGCAGTAAGGCATGTCACCTGCATGTTAAACTCTTTCTTGTCCCTCTTTCATCAAGTATACCAATGTCTGGAATAACCTTGCAATTTCAGTGAAGTCTTGGTGGCAAGTCCTTCGAAGATACTGAAGATCCTGGTATTACCAGCATGCACCTTGGAAGATTTAAATATACAGATCTTGTGTCATAAGTGCAATGGCATTCCATGTTATGGTTTTGGGATTCTTTTACAAAGGTGAACTGTCCAAAACTCTTCATTGGTTTTTGTGAAAGCTTCTGATCACTATTTTGAAGAACAGGATAAGCTTGCTTTTCCCTAGAACTACTTCTCAATGCTCAAAAGCTCAAATAGCTGGGCATTTTAGAAGTCAAGAAGAGTGTCAAAGTAGACTGGTGCTAAGATCTGGCATTAGTGAATTAGCTGATATCAAAGTGAAGTCAAACCGACATGTATTCATCTCTGAGGTTGAGACTTCAAACTGGCACTGAGATCTGGGTATTGTGACTTAGCTGACTGCAAAGTGAAGTCAAAAGAACTTGTTCAGTTATTTTCTGCATGACATTGGAAGCTTACATCAGAGGTAACTGTGCATACATGGACCACATGGCTCTTAGTACAATCTTAGCACTCAAAAACATGTCTCATATAAAATTTCAAAAGAGTTTAAAGATGGTATTTAACTTGCAATCCTGTGACTTGCCTTGATTCTCTACAAAGATTAAAATAAAATATGCCACAATTGCAAGTAGATAATGATACAAGAGAGGAAGAAGATCATATGATATATGTAGGTGTCGGCACTTAAAAGCAGAAAAGGGTTCCATCCAGTCAAAATGTGAAGTCTGCATTATTGTCTTGAAAATATACAGGATTAGTCTCATTTTAATTCAAGACCAAAACCTGTTCTGTGGGGGCCAGGGGGTGTATCTAAATCAAATACAAGACCACAATACATAGGTAAATTTTTTTTCTATCACCACTGTGTTTAAAAGCTAACTGACTTGGAATCAAGAATATACAAAATTCTCAGGCTCGGCATATTCAATACACAGGAATAAACGAAAAGATACAAGTATATAAAGGTAGCAAGCACAAATACCCAACAGAGTGACAGACTATGATTTATGTCTTTGCTGTACAGTGCATCTAGATAGTCAGCAAAAATAAAACTCTAGAAAATGTGCCTAGAACTATAAACAAGTATAACCACTGTTTATAAAAGAAACTAGACTTCTGCACTGCCTACTTTGGCCTTCAGTGCCAGGTGACAAACATCACTGTCACCAATGTCCACCCAAACCTCATTCAGACGCCCAAAGATTTGGAATGGGCTACTGTATTGTGCAATTGCGTAGACATCCTCTCCATCTTTGGGCTTCAGATCCGTAGCATTTGCCCATGGGGTTTTCTGGAGACTTGCCTCCAGCAAGGCTGCCTGCTTTGCAACATTGCTGTCTTTAGCAAAGCCTGAAAATGGCCGCACTGCAATACACTTTTCTCCCCACTTCTCTGCTTTGAGGTGTAACTCGGGCAGAGCGGTGGGGGGGGATTCCTGGAACTCAACTGGTACATAGAAACGCACAGCAAAGGCTGAAGAGCAAAATGGCCCTGCTGATGGCACTATGCCTGTCAACACTGGTTTAGTCATGGGAACCCTAGAACTGTTCAAGTTGGCACCCTGGATGTACTGGAACAACCTGTGCCCCCATAAAGAGTCAGACACCAAACACATGTGCAAGTCAGAGACCAATTGCCATTCCATCATCTCATTCCTAAGGTCAAGATCTCTGTGTCATCACCCCATAGATGACTTCCAACAATCTCCCAGTTGCTAACAATCTTCATACTTATCATCTACATGTAATGCTGCTTAATCATGGTAGAAGACTCCCACTCAAGGACACCAACCCTTGATGAGACAGATTGGTTGTCTCTTCTCCACTATACCAGACATTAGCAACATGCCAATAGATTGCATAACATGGACAAGAAATTCCTATTATTTCAGATTAGAGGAAAGAGAGAGCAGCACACTTCACATGAAAAAACTCCTGTGTAGTTGAAATTTTTTCCTTGGTCATTAAAGCTCATGGCACACAGTTGCTAACTAGGGAGAAGAGACTGCAACAAAAAAGTATATCTTCTGCATAATTTGCACCACCTCATGAGTGACTTCCCTCCAGCAGTTCAAATAGGTTGTGGAAACATCAGGTTCCAATCTTCTCATTTGTTCAGCTGAATCAATCTGAAACTATGTGAAACAAAAAATACAAGGGATAATTGCACAGTTCAAGAGAAAGAGACACCTAGACATTCAAACCCTAATGTATGACATAACCAACATTTAAGAACAGTCCCAAAACTGTGCATGCGATTACAATCTAAACCAGAATTGTGACATGCCATTCGCCCACATGACAAGGGTAGAAGATGTCGCATTCAAGAAAAAATTCTCTGACATCTTACAGAAACCCTACATCCCAGCTGGTCAAAGGCGAAAAGAAATCAGCACCAATGCATACAACCCTCTTCCAACTGAGCCATGCCATGCCCAAATTTGCCTATCAACTACTGGATTCCTTGACAAACTTGGCACTGCAAAGCTCAATCTGCCCCGGACTACAATCAGAAGCACACCTTCCTTCCACCTCCACGAGGATATATACTCCGATGTGTGTGTATGTCCGCGCGTGTGTGTAAAGATACGGAGAACGGAAAGTGGAAGGGCCGCCTGGGGAAAGAAAGAAGTACTAACCTGTGGAAACCGAGCTGGGTGGCCTGGTTGAAGGAGATCTCGTCGACAGTAGCAGACACCCAGACACTGGAGCGTATCACTCGGATCTCAAAATCAGACTCCGAATGCACCACAGTGTATGTGGGACTCTCAATTGCCGCAGACACTGCCATAGTAGTCATCACCATCAAAATCATGAACCTGAGCCATCCTCTTGCCACCACCTCCATGGCTTCTTCTGACCTTCTCTCCGCTCAGATACCCTAGCTAGCGATGTTTAGGCCGACCGCACTCTCACACAAATCCCACACAAAATCCCACAAGCTTGAAACGCGACGACGCAAAGCATTAGAATTGATGTTGTTGCGTGTTTGTGTTGGAAAAGGCTAAAGGGGTTGTGGATGAAGAAGAAGCTTGTAGAAGCTTTTTTGCCACAAGCTTTCTTTTCTGTTCAAGCCTGGATTTTGGCCTTGTGAGTGAGTGGATGGGAGGGGGGGATGTATATCACATGGCTGGGTTTGTCTTTTCATCCAGGGTCATTGGTCTCTCTCTATCACTGAATTTCCAACCAGGGTACCTACCTAAACTAACTACCTTACCCTAAGGTCAGTTGCATCATTTAAATAATCCTCGAAATAGTGAAATGATTTTTTGTGAAAATAAGAGTTTGACATGTTGAAAATCATGATAATTATCATTCGCTATATTCTCAATAATTTCACTACTCATATCACAATATCATAATAGATGATCGAATATATATTCAAAATTTTTTAAATGAATTCATATATATGTTTTGTTAGGAAATTGACCCTAGGCTATGGGTCGACCATATACTACCTAATGGACACTACCTTCTCTTATCACCGCAATGGATGAAGAATAAAATGATCAACATCCTCAATATTTTTTTTCATTTTGAATATGCAACTAAGCTAGTCTAGGGCTTGGAAACTAATAGTAATGGGTGCAAAAAGGTCTTATTCACCACCAAACCTATGGGCAATCTCTTCACCAATTGCCTCAATGGTCTCGAGTTTCCAAGCTTCACCTTGCCCTACAACTAAACTCCTCCCTCTTAAGTCTTCCTTCTTGCAACATTCAAGCCACAAATTCTTGTGCTCCTTTTAATGGTATTGACTTGTGCTTTGTGGTCTTATGGTCTTGGATTGTGCTCTTCTTTGCATCGTGGTGGTCTTGAGTGCTTTCCATTTAAGTTTCATCTTGATGGTCCAAAATGCTCTTCATATGAGTTTTCATGTCTTGATGGTCTTGAATTTGTCTTGGTAGTCCTAAGTGTTTTTCATTTTCATTTTGTTTCAATGGTTGAAAGTTTGTCTTGGTGGTCCTAAGTGCTCTTTTTTTGAGTTTTGTTTTAGCGGTCCCAAGTTCTTCTTGATGGTTTCAATTTTTTTTCATTTGAATTTTGAACTTTATTTGAACGGTCTAGAATGTTCTTGGTTCAAGTTTTATTTTGGTGGTCTTTAGTTCATCTTGGTGGTCCCAAGTGTTTTTCATCTAAATTTTGTCTCAATGGTCAAATGTTTTTGGTTTTTTTGTGTCTTGGTGGTTCAAAATTCATCTCGATAGTTTTCAGTGGTTTTCTTTGTGACTTAGTGGTGTTGTGTTCATGTCGACAATCTCAAGATCTAAAGGTGGTTTGATTGCTTGTGATGTTCATTTGGTCTTTTTGATGGTCTCAATGCTTTCAAAGCTCTTTTATTTACTTTTAATCTTGGTGGTTTGATTTTTGCTTTTTTGCTAATCCTAGTGGTGATTGTTTGTCTCCCTTTCACTTAGTCATTAGAAAGCAACAACTTTGTTACTTGATACCTTTATGCTCATTGTGTAGCTCATGTCTATTGTCTAATCTTTTGTTAAGTTATTATTATACGTTCAAGATTCACACCCCTATACTTGTGCAAAACTACTTGTAAGCCTACCCAAAAGTTATGATGACATTGCTTGCCCACATCCTTTATAATTGCTAAAGACCAAGTTGTAGTGAATTGTGTTCTAGTGTGATTTTCAACTATTTTTTGAACTACTCAATTTGCCACAATCCCCAAATTCATTGTTCTTTTGGCCCACTTATTTTTCATCTTTTTTCATCTTCTTTTTTTCATTTCTTTTATAGTGCCTTGTCCATGGTTTTAGAAACAATATATCTAGGTATTCAATAGAGGTCATAACATGTGATTTGGAATAATCCACAAACCACTTTTTGCACTTTGTGCATCTTGTGGGTAAATGAAGTAATGATAGCAAATTGTGCAAACTCATGGATTTTTGTGTCAAATTCAAAGGATTTAAAATTTTTTACAACTCATGACTAAATTCATCTAGGTTTACAACATTGATATTTTTTAGTTTTTTTTTTTAATTACTATAGGGTTGTGAAGCATCTCTACATACATAACATTAGTAGGAAGATCTTCAACTATTTTAAATGAAAAACTATTTTAAATATATGGAAAAGCTATGTAGTAACACATGTATCTTCCCATAGCTAACTATGGTCAGGTTATTCATATAATGTGTAATTGTTTTCATTTCACTGGTTGTTGATATTTGTGGTTGTATAAATTTCAAAAGGTTGAATCTTGTTGTCCATTGCCTTGGGGTTGAAAGGTCACATACTTGTAGCCTTGAATTTAGACCTAATGTTTTTTCTTGTGAGTGGTTGCTTTAAAGCTTGGTTTACCCATTTAGTTAGGTGATTTTATTTAGTTCCCATGCATCATGTCTAACCCAAAGTCCTGTGTTTATTTTATTGTTTCTAAGGTGATTTAATTACCAAGCCCATCTAGAACTAACAAATGTTAATTAGTGAAATAAACTCCATTTTAAATTCTTTGAATAGGAAATAAATCATCCAAGCTTTTTTTTGTATTAACATGTAGGTCCCTAGTTTGTATAGTTTGATGGAAGTGTTCCACAATCTTTCACTTCTAAAAATGTAGATCCTTGATAAAAACAAGCCTTATGGGTGCAAACGGGATAACACAAACCACACCTACCTATTTTTTAATTACTTTTGTGACTATTTTGTGGGAAATATTCTTAAAATACTCTTGGAATACTCTTGAAAAAATACTTGAAAAAATCTTTTTAAAAATGAAAAAAAATTCATATTAGTTTATTAAGGTTTATGTTAAAAATTTGACAAATAATCTCATTTTCAAAAAAAATCAAATCCATTTACAAGTCCTTTTATTGTTTAAAAACAAACATTACAATGTTTACTAAATGTTTTTGTTAATTTTTTACTCATTGGATTAATTTCAAATTAATTCAAATGTTCTCATGATATATTAAGAATATAACTATATAAAAAAAATCTTACAATTTCAACATCAAATTAAATTACGACTTTAAAACATGAAAAAACCAAACAAGTATTACACTTGTTATGGTACATGTTATTGTGATTGCACCCCTATTATGTATGTTGCAAAGTTTATAGTTAACAATTCTCAGAACTTGGGGGCATTGTTATAAATTGCTTTTGATATTCTTCTAGCCAAAACCCTTGTTTTTTATTTTTTTCATGTTCAAATCCTGAATCATGGGAATTGGGTGGCAACCCCTATGTTTTATAAACTTCAAGTCCTTTCATTTGTCAAATGTTCACACTTGAACCAATACCACTAGTTGTTTTTAATATACCTTCCTGAAAGTGTGTAGCCATTGTCTTTATCAACTTGCAACCTTCATCTTTAGTTGTTGACAATTGTAGACTTATGGACAATTTGCATTCTTGCATAGCCAAGGTCCATGCTATCATTATTGCATCCTTTTCATCTATTAACACCCCTCTTGGCCTCATTTTCCTCGATCTCATCTTGTCATTCAAGTGAATAGAGAAAAAATTCAAAGGTGCAATAACATGCTACCCTTCCTTATGGATCATGTTCTTTTAACAACATCCATTATTTCTTCTAATGTTTCATCTATCCACATGCCTTTCCTACTATTGAATCAATTGTGCTATTTAGTGTCTAGTATGCGATTTAGGAATAAGGGGCACTTTTTCTTTTTTGGTTGCACAATCAAGTTCATGATCCTTGGTCTCTTCTTGATCTTAGCCTTCAATAAATTGACAATGTGCTTTTGACCCAAATATTTTTATTTTTTTTCTTATATAATACACAAAAATACAAAAAGTTCAACAATTGGTTTGGAAATGTTGTTAATGCTTGTTCTTTTAATGTTAATGGAATAGATAAAAATATAAAAGTTTGTAACATCCTTCGACAGTACATCAACATCTTTGTTGCAAGATGTTGGAAGAAATTGGTATGAGTAATTGATATGAAATAATTAATCTATGTTTTCTTGTAATTCCTTGATTTAACATTTTGAACTATAGGTTGTTGAATCTAGTGGTAACATAATTATTTTTGAACCTTTGGTTGTAAATCTGAATTTTTTTTCATGGTTTCATCTCACGACCCCTATTCAACATGCTTTATTTTCATTTTCAGATTTTTTTTTGCACATTTCTTTTCAAACTTGGTTGTTATTCTTACACATGTTTTGCTTTCACCATGAATTTTTTTTTGTACACATCTATTTTCAAACATGATTTTTTATATATATCATCTATTTTTACTTTTAAATTTGAATTATGACTTACTACAATATTTTTCAACCTTGCATCACCAAGAATTACTAGCTTTTAAAGAAACATTGGGATTCTTCCTCTACACTAATTAGTAGGGAGGACATATTCAAAAGAGAATTGAAAATAAAATAGGGCTTTTTAATTTTAACTTTGCTTAAATAACTTGTTTTTTTGTTGGTTTTTTTGGCGAGAATGCAAAGTGCACAAGATTAGTAGGAATTTTCAAGGTTTCTCCTTTGGAGGTTAATAAATGCATTTTGATATCTAATGGGCATCTTTGTGCATTATATCCTTATTAAGTTAAGGGTTTATTTATGAATAGTTGTATACTCTTTAATGTTACAAATTGACCCCCATAACCAATGGTTATATTTGTTTGTATGACGTTATTATGTGAAAACAAGTTCAACCCACTTCCTAAACCAAACATTCCATTTGCCAAGATTGCTTGGAATGTTTTTTTAAATGTCACAAAACACACCCATGTAACCATATGCTCAAATTTGAAACAAGATTTTCTCCACCATTTATTTTTTCAATTATATGCATTAAAATGTGCTTAGTCATCTCCGATCACCAAACATAAGGCTAGGTCATTTTTAAAATATTGGCCTTTGCTCACCCCCATAACCACACAAAAAGTCACATTTTGTTTGAATGTTCCAAAAAAACCAAACAATTCTTTTAAAAGATCAATTGTTTAGTCATACAAACTATTTTCAACACTAGATTGAACGCGTATGACCATTCATCGACAATGGTCTACACTAGTTTAACATCCAGTTACCGGGTTATATTTCATGGAAGGCATGTTTAGCTTACTAGTTTTAAATTACAAACTATAGCCTAATTGTTTTTATTTATTTCATAAAATTTGGTAGGTAAAGCCCGTGTCTACATGCTGTAATAGGCCATTTACCTAATCTTAGCTCCTAACTAGGCTCAAGGTAACTAGGGTAGATAAGTTGGTGGGCAAACACTTAAGTGCTAGAAGAGTTGACATCTGCTCTCTCATCACTTTCAGCCTTGGAGCTCAATATCCCACTTCTGTGTGAAGACATCCTCCCAAGTGCAATCACTATAAACCCTACCCACTTGCCAACAATTCACCATAGACATTCTTCTGGGTGGTCTGGGTGTTCACTCACTAGCCAAGCAGCTAGTGATCGATAATGGGTGGTTCTACCTAATGCAAATTCTGTAACTGTGCTTGAGTACAATTTAAAATGAAGAAAGTTTTATAGGTAAGAATCTTCAGAAAATTCATATGCACAGGGGTTTAGGGTTTAGGGAGGGTTTTTAGGGTTTAGGGTTTAGGGTCTGACTGAAATAAGCAACCAAATACACTTAAACGCATGGTTGGGATTCACCAAACATGCCAGGTATCAATGTAAGAAACCCTTTTTGTGAGGTTTTAATATCCTCAGTCTGAAACAGAAGCACACAGAAAACTTGCGTCAATCCATAATCCACAACATGAAATTGGCAGCCTGTTGAATTGCATGGCTGATGGCTGGGTTTAATCACTTTTGATTTCTTACTCCAAAAAACACTCGTAACCACATGGAAACTATAATATTTAAAATTCCACAAGATTGCATCATCTCAATCATCCCCAAATCTCATTTGTGTATCTCCACATGAGAAGATTAAAGCAAGACTTGACTTTTGACCTTACTTCGTGAATTGTAGAATATAACTAGCAGTCTTATTAAAGTCTGACCTTAGTTCTTCATAAGAACAAATTTTGTTTTTTCGGGAAAGTTAACCTTATAGTTGGAGATAGATAATGAGTGCTATTGAACATTAAAATAAAAAGTTATCCAAAACACACCCAGTAAGTAATGAGATTCCATCAAATGGATAGCAAGCATCAACTCCATTGGGTATAGGCAGAACATCTGTTGCAAGGACTGGAAAACATCTTATCCATTAAGTGAAGGATTTGTGATTTACTTGGGATGCAGAACACACTTCAGGTGCTGGAAAACATGAAACCATTGATTGGACCACAAGTTTAAGCTCAGGCAAGTACTTGCACAAGAATGTTTACAGGCAGTACAGTAGACATGCTTGATATATTGCTGGAAAGAGCACAACCCATGTTTGAAGAATTCTGCTTCCAGGTCCAATGCAAATAATTAGTTCACAAAATCAGTCATTGTTTCAAAATTCAGAAGACAAAAACTGACCTCAAGTGTAACATATCAGCACCAGAGCTATAATTGTGCCCTACTACAGATCCATCCCTACAAAACATGTGTTCCACTTGAAAAATCTGACATCATGTTGAGAAATCCCCCAGCCATAGAAAGAAGACCCTGAGTTTTACTGAATGTCAACTAGCCAACCACCACCTCAGTAGGCCTACACCCAAGCAAAAGACAGCATACAATCAAAGCCAGAACTCAATATGCACCAACTTACTCTCCAGATCCGGACAGTTGTTGACAACAGTTGGTCCCACATAGAGAGATATAACTTTAAGCCTGGGCCTTTGCAGCCAGTTTCTCCTTCGACTTTTGGATCTTCAAAACCTTCTTAACAATCTTCTGCTCTTCCACTAGGAAAGCTCGAATGATCCTGTAACAATCCCATGCATTCAAAAAAAATTATTTGCAACAGAGGACTAGCAGCAACAGACAATAAATGACCCAAGTAAAACTTTGGGACACCTGGTATGTAACCTACTATCTCAATCCTATGAAATCAGCATTCTGCGAATAGGAACTAGCATGTCCACAATTCATATAGGATCAAAAAATATGCAGCCCACAGACTCTTGACTGAACCCCACAGAACAACCCTTCAACCTGCAATTCAAAGGGAAAGCCCTGAACATACCGTTCACGTACTGCAGAACCAGACATGTTCCCTCCATAAGCTCTGTTAACAGTCTTCCGGTGGCGATGAAGCCGAGAAGTCTTGTACTCAGTGGGCCTCAAATGAGGAATCTGTGACAACAAATGAGTATATAAGCATGACTGCAATAAGTCCAAAAAATCTTATTTAAGCCTCAGTTCTCCAATCCTGAAAGAATCCAAGGAGTGCTGAAGGAACTCACGCAAACAACTAACACGATGAAATGGTGGCAAACCCTCACTGAAGCTAGAGGAAAAAATACTTATGAGATTGCAGGGAAAGCTATACAAGGAAACTTTAAAGCTGAACCATTTATGCCCGTTCCAACAGTACCACAAATAGACTCACGCTCTTCTCTAGAATGAGTGCTACAGAAAACCGCGCGACAGTAAAGGGTGGGGAAGAAACCGTAGCATGAAGAAAAAGTTCAAGTTTGAGAAAGAGGACAAAGAGTGATGGGAACTTAACACCTTATACAAGGTTTCAATAGAAAAAGCAGTTGAGAAAATGGATTTCAATAAGATCTTCAAGCACTACGTTATGCTAAGTTTGACCCAGAAGATGAAAACATCTATCAGCATATCAGAACATCCCCGACACTTGTAGTGCATTTCCAATGGAAGAATGCGGCGTGAAGGCGTCCAAACGTACCCCAGCAATTCGCTTCCCAGTGATGGAGCACTTGGGGCCCTTTGCCCGCTTCTTGGCTGTCTGGAACACAGATTTCCCACCTGCATCGCATCAAGTCAAAAGTCTAGTGAGTGAGATGCAAACGTCGTTAACTTCCATTCTACTCGGAACATGCCACCACGGTTGCAGCGAATTTTTCTCTCGCTCTCTCTTTGTGGTACACTACTGACAGAAAGACACCAAGTTTTTCTCCATTCTCCATTCCCTGTATTCCTCATCCCGTTTCCCCCCCCTCTACTCGACCTATGTTTCACTACAATTCATTCCGCGAGAAAGAAAAAACCAGGACGGAAGGAGAAAGGTTCTCACCAGGGGTTTTGACAACTCGCGTCTGGTTCGACTTGGTGGCGTAACAGTGGCGCCTGCGGTACGTGAGCCTCTGCACCATGATGAGAAAAAGCCCGCTAGGCCCACTCCTCCACACAAACAGCGAATGGCGATGGTGGAGAAGCAAACGTATGCCACAGCAACCACAGAAGAAGACCGACTCTTGCTTGCTCTCCACCGTCCCCAAACCCTAAATTCCCTAGAGCTGCCGCCATCGCACCCAGTAAACTGTCAACCCTAAATCCAACGCTCTAAAATCAGCAACCACCTCATCCACTCGTACCCATAGATTACCGAACTAAAGACGGGCACAATCGATGAATGATTTCTCAGAATCCGTCGACATATCCTCGAGTTCCTCATTGTGGATGAATGTGACCCCTTCAACTTCATTCCTGGGGTCTTCCCTGCAATTAGGCTCTTCCTTGCAACCCTTACACATAAGGTTGTTTGCATTGTTATTTTAGGCATTTTATTTTTATTTTTTTAATAATTGCGTTTATGTGAGGTCTATTTTTAAGAAGACTTTTGTGTTTTTGATTTGGTGTGCTGTCAATTTAGGTTTTTTTTTTTTTTTGGGTGTGTGGTGTCTTTGGAGGTTTTTTCTTTCTACTTACAATTTTCATTTTTATCCCTCATTTGTACCACCTCTTAATTGGTTTCACTATTTTATTTTAGTGTGTTTTTTCTAGTTTTCAAAGAAAGTTATTTAGTGAGTTTCCTTCCTTTTGGCTATGACTATTGGAAGATGAAAAAGGGTGGATCAAATTGTGTTGAAGGCAACAAAAAGTTTGGTGTGCTTTTTTTTTTTTTTTTTCCCCTTTTTTCTCACCACAAATTCCTTAAATTTTTTTTTCTTGGTTCAAAATGTAATTATTTGTTTTTTTTAGCCATCTTTTTTAAA